>Ga0247727_10000207_pt1 | contig 138387 bp, 125 predicted proteins | sample WisWelCaveWW1625_FD_202498 | JGI IMG/M metagenome (GOLD analysis project Ga0247727, IMG submission 202498) | Biofilm microbial communities from Wishing Well Cave, Virginia, United States - WW16-25 | ecosystem: Environmental > Aquatic > Deep subsurface > Groundwater > Cave microbial mat... | reverse complement strand
CGTTCTATCGATAGTTCTACGTCAGCCCCGTGACCCCACGGGACTCCATCAATCGAAGACGCAAGGCAGCGTCGGGTCATGGCAAAACGCGGAGGCCGGGTGATTGGCCGTGGTCGGTCAGCGAAGCGCTTCGCTTCAGATTCCAAGCTCGCTTGAATCGAAGCGAAGCGCTTCGCTGAGTATCATGGAAAATCCCGCTTCGCAATTGGCCAATTCCTTGCGTTTGTAGTGGAATACTCGCAGGGGGCAGAGGGCTGATCGTAGAACTACAATTAGGGGGATTAAATGCAGTTGAGTAATAGGGCATTTGTGACCGTATAACACCGTTAACCCGCCTTCGAAAGGTGCTTTAATTTCCATGCTGCCCGGCACCCATTTGCTGCGCCGCAAAATGGCATGGAAGCCAGCCAACCACGCTTGTTGGACGTCGTCAGGGCAAAGATTCGCGCCCGCCACTACAGCCTGCGCACCGAAAAGGCTTATGTCTTCTGGACTCGCCGATTCGTCCGTTTCAATCGGATGCAGCATCCCCGCGATCTCGGCGCGCCGGAAGTCGAGCGCTTCCTGACGCATCTCGCGATTGACGCCAAGGTTTCTGCCAGTACCCAGAACCAGGCGCTTGCGGCAATTCTTTTCCTGTATCGCGACGTGCTAGAGATCAAGCTGCCATGGCTCGAGTCAGTCGTTCGTGCCAAGCCCTCAACCCACCTGCCGGTCGTTCTCTCTCGCGTTGAGGTCCAGCGTGTCCTTGGTTTTCTTTCAAGCACGCCGTGGCTCGTTGCGAGCCTGCTCTACGGATCAGGCATGCGAGTGCTGGAATGTCTTCAGACTCGGATCAAGGACATGGACCTGACCCGCTGCGAGATCCTGGTGCGGGACGGCAAGGGCGCCAAGGATCGCGTGACTGTGCTGCCGGTTGCGCTGGTTCCGGCGCTCGAACAGCACATCGCGAAAGTCCGGGCCATGTTTGACGCCGATCGGCAAGCCGGCAAGCCGGGTGTTTCATTGCCCTACGCGCTGGCGCGCAAGTATCCGCAGGCGCCGATCACTTGGGGCTGGCAGTTCGTCTTCCCGTCCCGGACATTTTGCCGCGACCGCTACACGGGAGAATTCGTTCGACATCATCTTTATCCGCAGACAATGCAGCGTGCAGTCGCCTCCGCTGTGCATTCGGCGGGCATCACGAAGCCGGCTGGCTGCCACACCTTCCGCCACTGCTTCGCGACGCACCTGCTCGAAGACGGTTACGACATCCGCACCGTGCAGGAATTGCTGGGTCACTCGGACGTGAAGACGACGATGATCTACACGCACGTGTTGAACCGGGGAGGGCGTGGAGTGAAGAGTCCGCTCGATCGCGCCTAGTTGATTCCGGCGGCGACTGCCGCTGCGAATCGATCGGGCGCGCCGGGGTCCATGCGCAGATAGATGGCGGGCTCTACCAGTTCCAGTTCCATGACCCGGAAGCCGGTGTCGTGGCGCACCAGGTCGGCGCGTGCATAGAGAAGGGGTTGGCCGATCGCGGCGATTGCGGCATCGCCGGCCGCGATTAACGCTGGTTCCGGGCGCAGGGGCTGGATGTCGGCGCCATGTTCCTCCTGCACGCGGAAATCGCCCGGCTTCGGCACCTTCAGGATGCTGTGGCTGAGTTCGCCGTTGAAGTAGATCAGCGAGAATTCGCCCTCGGCCAGGATGCGGCGCTCGAAGGGCTGCATCATGAGCGGCCGGCCGGCGAAGTATTTTTCGATCTCCACCGCCTGTGCTTTGGCCCGCGCCCGGTCCAGCCGGTAGGCGCCCTGTGCATTTCCGCTGGTGACGGGCTTGATCACGGCTTCGTCGCTCGCCAGTTCGTCGAATAGCGGCAACAGTTCGCCGGGCGCGAGGCCATCGCGCCAGAGCGTCGGCACGGTCGGTACGCCGCGGGCGTCGAGATCGCGCAGATAGGTCTTGTGCATGTTCCAGCGCACGATCCCGAGGCTGTTGTCGAGCCGCGTGCCGGTGGCCTCGATGGCGCCTAGCGTCGCGAGAAATGCTTCGGGATGGTGCTGATAGTCCCAGGTCGAGCGCAGCACGACGCGGTCATAGCGCTTCCAGTCGACGCCCGGGCGGTCCCAGGGCAGGCTTTCGACCTGCCAGCCACGCCGCGCCAGTGGCGCATGCGCGAGCTCGTCGTCGATGACGAATCCTGCCGGATCACTCAGCGTCAGGAATGCCGCGCGACGCATGCTCAGAAGCGCGCGGTCCAGCGGAATGTCGAAGTGCCCAGTTCGAGCTGGTCCATCGACCAGGAGATGTTGTTGCGCGCCAGGCGTTCGTAGCGCTCGCGGAATTCATGGGTTGCGTAGACGGACTGGCGCATGATCAGCGAACGCAGCATCGTGATGCGTTGCCTTCGATAGAGCGCGGTCGGGACCCACCAGTATTCGGCGCGGATCAGCAATTCGTAATCGCGGTAGCGGTCGGGATCGGCGCCGAGGATGGCGAGATCCACGTCCGCAAGCAGTTGCTGGGCCGGATCGGTCGGCCGTTCGCCGTGGCGTGTCGCCATGATCAGGGAGCGTACGGTAGCGATACTCTCGGGCGGCGCCCGGGATTTTTCCAGCACATAAGCGGCCCAGTCGGCGCTCTTGCGTTCATTGCTGGACGAGAAGGTGTTGTAGACCGCGTCGTGGAACCACAGCGCGTACTCGACCAGCGGATTCGATGCATCGGGGTGGCGGGCGCGGGCGAGCTCCGACAGGCACTCATTAATATGGTGTGGCGTGTGGTACTTGCGGCTGCGCCCCTCATAATGCACTTCCAGCGCCCGAAATACCTCGACTGGGTCGGCGATATGAAGCCTGGCTGCGAGCTCGCTCCAGTGCGACTCCATCAGCGTTTCCTTCACGCGCGGTCGCCCTTCGCGTAGAGCACCATCTGCGTGCAGCGGAACATCGCGATGGTCTTGCCGGTGTCGCGGTGGGTGACGATGGCGTCCCAGACCTGTGTGGTCTTGCCCATGTGCGCGGCTCTCGCGACGCAGTCGATGACGCCGGAACGCGCCGTGCCGAGGAAATTGGTCTTGAGCTCGATCGTCGTGAAGCCGCTGGCGCCCTCGGGCAGGTTGGCGACGCAGCCGTAGCCCGATGTGGTATCCGCCAGCGTGATGACCGAGCCGGCGTGCAGGTACCCGTTCGGCGCCATCAGTTGCGGCGTGATCGGCAACTCCGCGCACATCTCGCCGGGTCCGAACTTGGTGATGACGATGCCGAGATGACCGGGCAGGAACCCAGTGCCGCGCCGGTTCAGTTGTTCGAGGGTGATCATGGGCGGTCGTTGCCGCCGCGCAGGATGGTGACGGGTCGCGCCATGCCGAACTGCGCGGCGAGTTCGGCGGGGTGTCCGGCATCCCACAGTACGAGATCGGCGGTCTTTCCCTTCTCGATCGTCCCGTGCGTGGCGCCGAGACCGAGTGCCGCCGCGGCATGGCATGTGACTCCCGCGAACGCTTCCGCGGGCGTCATCCGGAACAACGTGCAGGCCATGTTGAGGTTTAGCAACAGCGAGGCGATCGGTGCGCTGCCGGGGTTGAGGTCGCTCGCGATGGCGATCGGCACGCGATGCTGGCGCAGCAGCTCAACGGGCGGCAGGCGCGTTTCCCGCAGATGATAGAAGGCCGCCGGCAGCAGCACGGCGACCGTCCCGGCCGCCGCCATCGCGCGCGCGCCGGCCTCATCCAGATGTTCGAGATGATCCGCGGAGAGCGCACCATGGCGCGCGGCAAGCGCCGCACCTTGCTGGTTCGAAAGCTGCTCGGCGTGCAGCTTGACGGCGAGCCCGAGTTCGCGCGCCTTCCTGAACACGCGTTCGACCTGCGCGGGCGTGAAGGCGATGGTTTCGCAGAACGCGTCCACGGCGTCGGCGAGTCCGGCGGCCGCCGCTGCGGGCAGGATCTCCTCGCACACGCCTTTAATATAGTCATCGCCCCGGCCCTGGTATTCGGGCGGCAGTGCGTGCGCCGCGAGCAGCGTCGTGCGCACCGTAACGGGCAGGCGCTCGCCGACGCCACGCGCGACCCTGAGGAGCTTCAGTTCATTGGCGAGGTCGAGCCCGTAGCCGGACTTGATCTCGATCGTGGTGACGCCTTCGGACATGAGTTTTGCGGCGCGCTTCATCGCGAGCGTCAGGAGATCGCTCTCGCTCGTGGCGCGGGTAGCCTGCACGGTCGAGACGATACCGCCGCCGGCCCTGGCGATGTCCGCGTAACTCGCACCGGCGAGGCGCTGCTCGAATTCCTGGTGCCGCGAGCCTGCCCAGACCAGGTGCGTGTGGCAATCCACGAGCCCCGGTGTCAGCAATGCGCCTTTGGCGTCCATGACCTGGCAGCCGGCTGGCAGGCGGGCGGGGAGTTCTGACTGGCGCCCGGCCCAGGCGATCTGCTCGCCCGCGAGCGCGACCGCTCCCGGTGCAACAAGGCCATAGGCCTGGTCGCCCGCGGCGCTTGCGATGGCGGCGTTCCGGATGACCCGGGTCCAGCCGCTGCTGTCCATGCTGCTCACGCGGGGCAGCTTACCGGAAGGCCCCGCCGCCGCGTTATGCTCTGCCCGTGCCAGACGGGAAAATCACGCCGGCCTTTCTTGCCGAGGTTCCAAAGACCGACCTGCACGTGCATCTCGACGGTTCCCTGCGCCTCGGCACGCTGATCGAGCTTGCGCGCGAGCACAGGGTCGAGTTGCCGAGCTATACGGAGGGCGGGCTGCGGGAGACGGTGTACAAGGACCGCTATGCGAGTCTTGGCGAGTACCTGAAGGGCTTCAGGTACACCGTCACGGCAATGCACGACGCCGAGGCGCTCGAGCGCGTCGCGGCGGAGCTCGCCGAGGACAACCAAGCCGAGGGCGTGCGCTACCTGGAAGTACGCTTTGCGCCGCAGCTGCATGTGCGCCCCGGGTTCGACGCCGTGCAGGTGATCGCCGCGGTCGATCGTGGACTGCGCCGTGCGCGCGAGGAATTCAACCGCCGCCCGGAGGTGGCGACGCGCGGAGAGCCGCCCTTCGAGTACGGCATCATCTGCTGCGCCATGCGCATGTTCAGCGGCGGCTACAGCCAGTACTATGACACGCTGTTCGCCGCGCATCCCTATACGCGTCCGAAGGACCTGTTCGCGATGGCATCGGTCGATCTGGCGCGCGCCGCGGTGCTGGCGCGCGACGCGCACGGCTACCAGGTCGTGGGCTTCGATCTCGCGGGCGAAGAGGCGGGCTACCCGGCGGGCGCGCACCGCGAGGCCTACGACTACGCGCACCGGCATTTCCTGAAGCGCACCGTGCATGCGGGCGAAGCCTACGGGCCGGAGTCCATCTTCCAGGCCATCACCGACCTGCATGCGGACCGCATTGGCCATGGCACCTACCTGCTCGAGCCCGACCAGATCCGCGACCCGGAAATCACCGACCAGGACCACTATGTCGAGCGGCTCGGCAACTACATCGCGGACCGGCGCATCACGCTCGAGGTCTGCCTGACCAGCAACCTGCAGACCAACCCGCAGCTGCAGCGGCTGGAGGACCATACATTCACCAAGCTACGCGCGCAGCGGCTGTCGACCACGCTCTGCACCGACAATCGCCTGATGAGCAACACGACGGTGACCAGGGAACTGGCGCTCGCGATCAGGCATCTCGGCCTCGACCGCCATGACCTGAAGTCCATCATCATCTACGGCTTCAAGCGCAGCTTTTTTCCCGGCAGCTACCTCCGCAAGCGCCAGTACGTGCGCCAGATCATCGACCATTACGACGCGGTCGAGCGCAGGCACTTCGGATGAGCAATTCCTGGCAATCGGCGCTCGCGCGCTGGACCGGCGCGGCTCTGGTGGATGCTGACCAGGCCGGGCGCATCCGTGCCTGGGAAGCAGAGCATGGCGCTGATGCGGGCAGCGGGCGTCTCGCGCTGATCGCCTTCGGTCTTGGCGGCCTGCTGCTGATTGCGGGCCTGCTGCTCTTCGTCGCGGCGCACTGGGACGAGCTCTCGCCCGCCGGACGTTTCCTGCTCGTGCTTGCGATGATTGCGGTGGCGCATGTGGGCGGCGCCTTTGCCGCGAAGGGGAGTGCCGGCCTTTCCGCGACATTGCACGCCGTCGGCACCGGCGCGCTGGGTGCCGGTATCTACCTCGCCGGGCAGATCTTCAACATGGCCGAGCATTGGCCCGGCGCGCTGATGCTGTGGTCGATCGGCGCGGCTGCCGGCGTCTACCTGCTGCGCCAATGGCCCCAGGTCCTGTGGCTCGCAGTAGTCGCGCCCGCCTGGCTGTGGGGCGAGTGGGTGGAAGCGCAGGCGCCTGGCATGTTCGAGCGCGGCATGACGCCGGCCGCGGTCGGCGTATTTCTGCTGGCCTGCGCGTATCTCGCCGCGCCGCCGCAGGAGTCGAATGCGGTCTGGCGCCGCACGCTCGCCTGGCTGGGCGCGCTGGCATTGATTCCCGCGGCCGCGATGCTTTCGGTGTCGGGTTCCAATGACCGGCTGTGGCGCGGGGAATCGCCCGCTGAGCTCGCCATCGCCATGCTGGTCACCGGCTGGGGGCTCGCAATCGTATTGCCGCTGGCCCTCGCGTTCATTCTGCGTGGCCGCGACGCCGTGTATCTGTTGATCGCGCTGGCATGGGCCCTGGTGGTCACGCGTATTGACGCTTCCCGGGATGCCGGGGAGCTCGCGCTGTATGCGCTCCTTGCCGCGGGCGCCGCCGGCCTCGCGCTGTGGGGCGTGAAGGACCGCCAGCGCCTCGCCATCAATGCGGGCGTGTTCGGCTTTGCGCTTGCCGTCCTCTTCTTCTATTTCTCGAGCCTGTTCGACAAGCTCGGCCGCGCACTCGGCCTGATCGGCATCGGCGTGATTTTCATCGGCGGCGGCTGGCTGCTCGAGCGCATGCGCCGGCGGCTGATCGGCCGCATCGCGAAGCCGGCGCCATGAGCACGCTGATGAAGGGGCTAGTGGCCGCCGCCGTGCAGGTGCTGCTCCTTGCCAGCGTCGGCCTGAAGTTTCTCTACGACCGCGCCAATTACCCGCGCGTGTGGGTGGAGACCGCGCCCTACGATCCGGACCTGCCGATCCGCGGCCGCTATGTGCGTATCGCCGTGCTGGTGGATGCGAAGCGCAGCGATTCGTCCGCGCCGACCGCGCCGACCGCGCCGCCCGGCGGCCCGGCCATGTTCTTGGGCCGCCTGGAACTGCAGGGCGAGCGCCTGGCTGCGATCGAGGACGACGACAGCCGGCATTGGGTCTCGAGCCGCCGCTGCGGCGAGGCGCAGTGCTGGCAGCTAAATGAACCGCTCGCCTATTTCATCCCCGAGCATGTCGCCGATCCATCGCGCCGTCCCGCGGGCGAGACGCTCTGGGTCGAGGTCACCGTGCCGCCACGTGGCGCGCCGCGGCCGATCCGTCTCGGCGTCAGGAAGAACGGCGCGCTGACGCCGCTCGATCTGCGTTAGATCGATATCCGGTGGCACCGACCAGCAGTAACAGCATCGCGATCCACCAGTAATCGATGGATCCCATGCCGCCGCCACCACTGCCGGCGCGTGACACCGTCACGCTGCGATCGGCCTTGATGCGTTCCCTGAACACTCCGAGTTCCTTGTCCAGGCTGACCGTCATGTCGGCCATTGCCTGCTCGAAACTTCCTTCGCGGGTCTTGCGGGTATCCCGTTCGACGTCCACGAGTGTCGATGAGCTAGTCCGCGTATTGACGCCCGGCGCGCGGAACAGCAGTCTGCGCGTCGGCACGTCGAACACCGCGGTGTCGACGAATGTCTGGACCTCGTTCTTGTTGCCCTTGATCGTGTAGGCACCGACGATGGTCCAGTACAGGAATGCCGCCCTGGTTTCGTCGCTGTGCGCCACCTGGTCGTAGGAGACCAGCGCCATGACGTCGATGTGATAGAGCCGCGCGGTCTGCTCGAGCGCGGCAAATCCCTTGCCGGAGCGCATGTAGACATCCGGGATCACGGTGATCTCGCTGATGTAATCGCGCCCGGCGAACGCGGCCTTGACGCGGTTCAGCAGGTCGACGCGATACGCCTCGGTCAGGACCTGGTCGCTGCCCGAGCGCGAGGGCACGAAGGCGAGCCCCACGTGCAGTGGCAATTCGAGATGCGGCACCACGCCGTCCTGGCGCGGCGGCACCTCGCCCTGCGGGTACAGGTAATCGACCAGGCTGCTGGACACGCCCTGTCTGCCGCCAGAATCCCACAATGCGGAACAGCCGGAAATCAGCAGGAATACACAGCACAGGCTCGCTACCTTCATGGGCGGGACTCCTGTCGTGACATTGCGACGGCGCGGTCGCAGCGGTGGGTGCCCGGCCATTATGCCAAAGCTGCAATTCACCGGCCGGCTGGCGTAATCTCGCTGCCCATGAACGCAAAACCCGCACCGCTCCCATCCGCAGAGCGCATCGTGCGCGCGCCGCGCGGCAACCGGCTCAGCTGCGGCAGCTGGCTGACCGAGGCGCCATACCGGATGATCCAGAACAACCTCGACCCCGAAGTCGCCGAACACCCCGATCGGCTCGTCGTCTACGGCGGCATCGGCAAGGCGGCGCGCAACTGGGAAGCATTCGACCGCATCCTCGCCGTGCTCAGGCGCCTGAAGGACGACGAGTCGCTCCTCGTGCAGTCCGGCAAGCCGGTCGGCGTATTCAGGACGCACGTGGACGCGCCGCGCGTCTTGATCGCCAATTCCAACTTGGTGCCGCACTGGGCCACCTGGAAGCATTTCCACGAGCTCGACCGCAAGGGCCTGATGATGTTCGGCCAGATGACTGCAGGCTCGTGGATCTACATCGGCTCGCAGGGCATCGTGCAGGGCACATTCGAGACCTTCGGCGCCTGCGCGCGCGCGCATTTCGGCGGCGACGCCGCTGGTCGCTGGATCCTGACCGCGGGCCTCGGCGGCATGGGCGGCGCGCAGCCGCTCGCGGCGACCATGGCGGGCTTTTCGATGCTCGCGGTCGAATGCGATGAATCGCGCATCGAATTTCGCCTGCGGACCGGTTACCTGGACCAGCGGGCGGATTCGCTCGACCAGGCGCTCGCGCTGATCGAGGAAGCGCGGCGCGGGAAGCGCGCGCTCTCGGTGGGGCTCCCGGGCAATGCCGCCGAAGTCTATCCGGAACTCGCGCGCCGCGGCGTCGTGCCCGATGTCGTGACCGACCAGACCTCAGCGCACGACCCGCGCAATGGCTACCTGCCGCGCGGCTGGACCATGGCGAGGGCCGCGGAAGTGCGGCGGAAGGATCCGGCGCTGGTCGAGCGCGAGGCGCGCGCCTCGATGCGGATCCAGGTGCAGGCGATGCTGGAACTGAAAGCGAATGGCTCGATTGCCTTCGACTACGGCAACAACATCCGCCAGGTCGCGCTGGAGGAAGGGCTGAAGAATGCCTTCGATTTTCCGGGATTCGTGCCTGCCTACGTGCGGCCGCTGTTTTGCGAAGGCATCGGGCCCTTCCGCTGGGTGGCGCTCTCGGGCGAGCCCGAGGACATCTACCGCACAGATGCGAAAGTGAAGGAGCTGATCCCGGATGACCTGCTCCTGCATCGCTGGCTGGACATGGCGCGCGAGCGCATCCGCTTCCAGGGGCTGCCGGCGCGCATCTGCTGGGTCGGACTGAAGGATCGTGCGCGGCTCGGGCTCGCATTCAACGAGATGGTCGCAAATGGAGAACTCGTGGCGCCGGTCGTGATCGGCCGCGATCACCTGGACTCGGGCTCGGTCGCGAGCCCTAATCGCGAGACCGAGGCGATGAAAGACGGATCGGACGCGGTTTCGGACTGGGCTTTCCTGAATGCGCTCCTCAGCACCGCGAGCGGCGCCACCTGGGTCTCGATCCACCACGGCGGCGGCGTCGGCATGGGTTTCTCGCAGCACGCCGGGCTCGTGATCGTCTGTGACGGCACGCCGGCAGCGGCCGGGCGCATCAGGCGCGTGCTGTGGAATGATCCCGGCAGCGGCGTCATGCGCCACGCCGACGCCGGCTACGAGCGCGCGATCGCCTGCGCGCGCGAGCAGGGGCTCGACCTGCCTTCCATCGTCTGACATGGCGGCGCTTGCCCTCAAGCCCGGTTCCATGACGCTCGCGGAGCTGCGCCGGATCGCGCGCGGCAGCGAGCCGCTGGCGCTTGCGGAAGGATGGCGCAAGGATGTCGAGCGCTCGCTCGCCACGGTCGGCAGGCGCCTGGCGGCCGGCGAATCGCTCTACGGCATCAATACCGGTTTCGGCAAGCTGGCAAAGACCCGCGTCTCTGAAGGCGAGCTGGCAAAGCTGCAGCTTTATCTGTTGCGCTCGCATGCCGCCGGCGTCGGCGCGCCGCTCGCGGACTCGACCGTGCGGCTCGTCCTCGTGCTGAAGGCCGCAAGCCTCGCACGCGGATTTTCCGGCGTGCGCCCGCTCGTTATCGAGCGTCTGCTGCAGTTCGTCAATACCGGCATTCATCCGCTGGTGCCGGGGCAGGGCTCGGTCGGGGCCTCGGGCGACCTGGCGCCACTCGCGCATCTTTCGCTTGCCCTGATCGGAGAGGGCCGCGTGCGCGTGGGCGGAAAGGAAACCGATTGTGCAATGGCCCTGAAGAGCGCGGGCATCGAGCCGCTGGTGCTGGGCCCGAAGGAGGGCCTGGCGCTCCTGAATGGCACGCAGGTCTCGACGGCGCTCGCGCTCGAGGCATTGTTTGCGGCCGAAGACCTGCTGCTGGCTTCGATCCTCTGCGGCGCGATGTCAGTGGATGCAGCGCTCGGCAGCCGCGTGCCCTACGACGCGCGCATCCACGAGGCACGTGGCCAGCCCGCGCAGCTCGCGGTCGCCGCGGCCTTCCGCGCCGTGCTGGGAGAAAGCGGGATCGGCCATTCGCATGAGAAATGCGAACGCGTACAGGATCCGTATTCGCTGCGCTGCCAGCCGCAGGTCGCCGGTGCCTGCCTGCAGCAGATCGTCGATGCGGCGCGCGTCCTCGCCATCGAGGCGAATGGCGTTTCGGACAATCCGCTGGTCTTCGGAACCAGCGGGGAGGTGCTGTCGGGCGGGAATTTCCACGCCGAACCGGTCGCATTCGCGGCCGACAACCTGGCGCTCGCGATCGCGGAGATCGGCGCGCTGTCGGAGCGGCGCATCGCCATGCTGATCGACGACAGCCTAAGCCAGTTGCCGGCTTTTCTGGTGCGCGACGGCGGGCTGAATTCGGGATTCATGATTGCCCAGGTCACGGCCGCCGCGCTCGCCTCGGAGAACAAGTCGCTGGCGCACCCGGCCTCGGTCGACAGCCTGCCGACCTCGGCCAACCAGGAAGATCATGTCAGCATGGCGACTTATGCCGCGCGCCGCCTGCACCCGATGGCCGAGAACACGCGCGGCATCGTCGCGATCGAGCTGCTGGCGGCGGCGCAGGGCATCGATTTTCGCCGGCCATTGAAGACCAGCGCCGCGCTCGAAGCCGCGCATGCCATGCTTCGCAGGCAGGTCGCGTTCTACGATCACGACCGCCTGTTCGCCCCCGACATCGAAGCCGCAAAATCCGTCATCTCCGATGAATGTATGCTTGCGCTAGTCCCCGCCAGCCTCGTGCCCAGCCGCTGACGAACCGGCGCGCGGGTAAGGCGGCCGGGAATCTGCGAGCGAGCGAATAAAGATCGGCTGAGCGAGCGAGCAGGGTTCCCGGCCGCCGTGCCCGCGCGAGCCAACCCGCCGGATCCCGCGCGCCAGACTTACGTTTCAGGGTGAAGGTGGATTATCCGCCAGCCACCGCATGGCGCGCTCGACGCGCGCGCCCGCTCGGGTGATCGTAGAAAATGATCTCCTCGAGCGCTCCGGGCTCGATCTTGCGATATTGCGCCAGGCGCATCGCTACGCTCGCGAATCCGTGCGGCGATCCAGTAGCCGCCCTCGAAGTACGTATCCGACATCTGGCGCTCGGCGGCCGGGATGGTCGCGACATAGGCTTCGGTCGCGCGCGCGACCTCGAATCCCGGCCTCCATTCGGCGTCGGGCGGCAGGATGAGACCGGGTTGCAGTTCGGCTGGCATTGTTATCCCCCTTGCTCGGCACGCTATAGTGCAGCGCCTGCAGTGCATCAAGCGAGTGCGTGTTGACCAAGCCTCGGGTCGGATTGATCGGTTGGCGCGGCATGGTGGGCTCGGTGCTGGTCGAGCGCATGCGTGCCGAAGGCGATTTTGCGCTGATCGAGCCGCGGTTTTTTTCCACCACGCAGGCGGGCGCTGCCGCTCCGGAAATCGGGCGCGCGACCGGCAGGGTCGGGGATGCGAACGACCTTGCGGCACTCCGCGGCTGCGAAATCCTGGTCTCCTGCCAGGGCGGCGAATACACCGAAGCTGTTCATCCGAAACTCCGCGCGGCCGGCTGGAATGGCCACTGGATCGACGCGGCCTCCGCGCTCCGCATGAAAGATTCCGCGGTGATCATCCTCGATCCCGTCAACCGGCAGTTGATCGATGCCGCGCTCGCCTGCGGCGGCCGCGACTGGATCGGCGGCAACTGCACCGTGAGCCTGATGCTGATGGCATTCGGCGGACTGTTCCGCGCCGGGGCGGTCGAGTGGATGACGACGATGACCTACCAGGCGGCTTCGGGCGCGGGCGCCCAGCAGATGCGTGAACTGTTGCAGCAGATGGGTCGCGTGCATGGCGCGGCGGCGGGGTTGCTCGAGGATCCCGCCAGCGCCATCCTGGACATCGATCGTCGCGCGGTGGCTGCGATGCGGGACGGCGCCATGCCGGTCAAGCATCTCGGCCATGTGCTGGCCGGCAGCCTGCTGCCCTGGGTGGATCGCGATCTCGGCAATGGCTGCAGTCGCGAAGAGATGAAGGCGGGCACCGAAGGCAACAAGATCCTGGGCTTGTCCGGCCCGCCGGTGGCGATCGACGGACTCTGCGTGCGCATCGGCGCGATGCGCTGCCACAGCCAGGCTGTGACCATCAAGCTCAGCAAGGCGATGGTGCTTGATGAAGTGGAGAAGATGATCGCGGACGCACATCCGTGGATCCGCATCGTGCCGAATGAACGTGCCGCCACGCTTCAGCAGCTGACGCCGGCCGCGGTTACCGGCACTCTCGATATCGCCGTGGGCCGCATCCGGCATCTGGCGATGGGTCGGCAATACCTGACCGCATTCACGGTGGGCGACCAGCTCCTGTGGGGCGCCGCCGAACCGCTCAGGCGCATGCTGCGCCTGCTGATCGGGCGCTGATCTCGCTGCATGGCAGCAGCGGGCAGCGACCGGCGGAATCTCGGGCGCCTGCTGGCCCATCCGGGATTCGCACGCTTCCTGACGGCGCGGCTCGCAGTCTCGATCGGTGTGCAGATGCAGACTGTCGCGGTCGGCTGGCAGATCTATGCGATCACGCGCGATCCGCTCGATCTGGGCCTGATCGGGCTCTCGCAGTTCCTGCCCTTCGTGCTGCTGGTGCTGCCAGCGGGGCAGGTCGCGGACCGGCGCAATCGCGCGCGCATCCTGACCGGCTGCTATGCGCTGGAATGCCTCTGCGCATTGCTGCTGCTCGCTTTCACATTATCCGGGCTCAGCGTGGTCTGGCCGGTATTCGCAGTCATGGTGCTGTTTGGCGTCGCGCGCGCATTCTCGATGCCGGCCGGCCAGGCGCTGCTGCCGAATCTCGTGCCGCTCGAGCTGTTCAGCCGTGCGGTTGCCGTCAATTCGAGCACCTGGCAGGTTTCAATCATCGCTGGCCCCGCGATCGGCGGCCTGGTCTACCTGCTGGGTCCGGAGCATGTCTACGGCAGTGTCGCGGTACTGCTCGCTATCGCCATCGTCTTGATGGCGGGCGTGCGCGGGCAGCGGCCGGCCGCCCCGCGCGAGCCGGACAGCTGGCACACGCTGCTCGAGGGACTGCGCTTTGTCTGGCAGCGCAAGATCATTCTAGGGGCAGTGTCGCTCGATCTCTTCGCCGTGCTGTTCGGCGGCGCGACCGCGCTCCTTCCCGCTTATGCCAGCGACATCCTGGAGATCGGGCCGGATGGACTCGGCATCCTGCGCGCGGCACCCGGCGTCGGCGCGGCGCTGATCGCGGTCGCATTTGCCTGGCATCCATTCACCCGCAGCGTCGGCGCGCTGATGTTCGGCGGTGTCGCGCTGTTTGGCGTCGCGACCGTCGTGTTCGGCATTTCCGAGAGCTTTATCGTGTCGCTGGTCGCGCTCATCGTGCTGGGCGGAGCGGACATGGTCAGCGTCTACGTCCGCCATATGCTGGTACAGCTCGAGACACCCGACGCGATCCGCGGGCGGGTCAGCGCGGTCAATGCGGTCTTCATCGGCGCATCCAACGAACTGGGGGAGTTCGAGTCCGGCCTGACGGCGGCCTGGTGGGGGCTCAAGCCGGCGGTGGTCGTCGGCGGCCTTGCAAGTGTCGCCATCGCCGGGCTCTGGATGCGTTGGTTCCCGGCCCTGCGAGATATGGACGGCTTCCCGGCCTCCGGATTGCGCGAAGTTAATCAGGCGACAGGCTCGCCGCCGCCGGGGAATTGACCAGCGACATTCCTGCCTGTATATCCATACAGTCATGGCGCTGAGGGAAATCCGGGGTCGTGGGGCGGTTTCGAACCGTGCCGGGCGATTCGAGTCGCTGGCGGTCGAGCCCGTGGATGACGGCTGGGGGCTCCCCGCTGAGGCCATGCCGCCGCTCGAAACCACGGTTCTGCCGGAACCAGCTCAGAGCGTCATCACCCGCAACACCTCACCGGATGTCCCATTCGACCAGTCCATCAACCCCTATCGAGGTTGCGAACACGGCTGTGTCTACTGCTTCGCCCGTCCGAGTCACGCTTATGTCAATTTGTCGCCGGGCCTGGATTTCGAGACCCGCCTGTTTTTCAAGAAAGACGCGGCAGAGCGACTGCGCGAGGAACTGAACCGGCGGACTTATCGCTGCAGCCCGATCAACCTGGGCGCCAACACCGATCCCTACCAGCCGCTGGAACGGCGTCTGGGAATCACCCGCGGGATCCTCGAAGTGCTGGCCGAGTGCCACCACCCGCTCACGATCGTGACCAAGTCGGCGCTGGTCGTCCGCGATCTGGACCTGTTGCAGCGCCTGGCGGCGGAACGACTGCTCCGCGTTTTTGTCAGTATTACGACGCTCGATGATGAATTGAAGCGGCGCATGGAGCCGCGGGCGGCTTCGCCGGCAGCGCGGCTCGCGACGATCAGGCGGCTCGAGCAGGCGGGAATCCCGGTTGGCATTATGTTCGCCCCGGTGATCCCCGCCATCAATGATCACGAGCTCGAGAGCGTCATCGCAGGCGCGGCAGATGCCGGCGCCGCGATGGCTGGTTATCTGTTGCTGCGACTGCCGGGCGAGGTCAGGGAGCTTTTCTATGAATGGCTCGAGACGCATTACCCGGATCGCGCCAGACGCGTGCAGAGCCGTATTCGCCAGCTCCGCGGCGGCCGCGACTACGACCCGCGCTTCGGATGGCGCATGCGCGGCCAGGGACCCTGGGCCGACTTGTTGCGCCGCCGATTCGAGGCTGCCTGCCGGCGCCACGGCCTCGAATATGGTCGCGCGGAACCGCTCGAAACCTCGCTATTTCGCCCGCCAGGGCGCAAGCCGGATCAGATGGAACTGTGGTAGTCGCGGCGTATACTCGGATCGATGCGTCATGGCACGGCCAGGAGTTGACTTATGCTGCGGCTGAATTACCGGTCAATGCTGACTGTTGTCGCAGGCGCGACGATCCTGCTGCAGTTGACCGGCTGCATGACGGCGCGGCTTGAAGAGAACCGCAATACGACTACGGCCATTGGCGCCCACGAAGCCGTCGTGCTGCTTGCGAAACCGCACGTCGAAGGCGTGACCACCGAAGACGAATTCATGGACTGTGTCGGCGACAAGATTGCGGCATCGGGCGGCATCCAGGTGCGGCCCAATGATGCATTCGTCGACTCCATGTTCCCCTGGTTCGAGCCGTCGACCGCGCCCCAGCGCCCCGAGGGCGTGACCAGACTCCTGGCGCGCGACGTCGTGGCGGAACGCGTCGCGGAAAGCGGCGTCCGCTACATCATCTGGATCGATGGAACGACGCGCCAGACCGACAGCGGTGGCAGCCTCACCTGCTCCCTCGGCCCGGCTGGCGGTGGTTGCATCGGCTTCGGCTGGTGGGAGAAGGAGTCCGACTACCAGGCGGTGGTGTGGGATCTCGAAACAGCAAGGACCGCCGGATCGGTCTCGACCAATGTGACCGGTACCTCGGCGCTGGTCGGCGTGCTGATCCCGCTGCCGTTCATCGCGCGGGTGCAGGGCGCTGCCTGTGATCGCCTGGCGACACAGCTTGGCGCGTTCCTGCGCGGCGAAGACCCATCCGTGATTGCAGGGGAAGGCTGAGCGCCGTTCCCGTGCGGTAGCCGGTGAACCATCGGGCAGGGCGGCCCTCAAAGTTTGTGGCACACACCCAACGCCGGCGTAGGTTCGCGCGGGCATGCGGCTGGGAGACGACCATGAATCCAAAATTGCTGTTGCGTGGCCTGGCAGTCTCTGCGGCAATCGGCTTGCTCGTCGGCTGCATGACCCAGGGCGGAGTGGCGCAGCCCGACCAGGGCAGTTCCTCGCCCGCCGGGGGCGGATCCTCCGGCGGCGGCGGCTCCGGTGGAGGCGGCTCCTCGGGTGGTGGGGGTTCGAGCGGAGGCGGTTCCTCCGGCGGCGGCTCCTCGGGTGGTGGCGGTGGTTCCAGTGGAGGCGGGGGCTCACCCGGCGGCGGGTCCCCGGGCGGCGGTTCCGATGGCGGCGGCAGCTCCAGTTCGAGTTTCCCGACTTCCAGCGGTAGCGGCGGCGGCGATTCCGCCATGCCGATGCCCGGCAGCAAGGATGGCGTGGCCGGCGGATCGACGAAAGGCAAGAGCTCCGGTTCAGCAGGCGGTGGCGCGGATACGAAAAGCGGCGGCGAAGCCGGCAGCAGCGGCGATCCAGCCGAAGGCGCCAGCGGTGCATCGGGTCAGGCCGGCGAGAGTCCATGCGTGACCGACAATCCGGATCCCGCCGCTGACGATCCCGAGAAAGACTGCGCGGGCAGTGCAGCATCCAGTTCAGGCTCGGCGCCCGGCGGCGGGCAGGCGGAAGGCGGCGGCGGCAGTGACGCCCAGGCCGGCGATCAGGCCGGCAGTTCGGGCGGGGCCGGAGCATCCGGGGGCCAGCCGGCTGCACAGGGCGACAGCCCAGGTCAGGGTCCGGATGCAGGCGGCGGCGGCTCGAATCGCCGCGAGGAAATCAACCGGCGCCTCGATGAAACCTTTGGCGTATTCGATGAGGCCGTGCGCGACACGCAGGCCGCGATCGCCAAGGAGCGCGCCGCACAACAGGGTGAGCACGCCGGTGAACCCGGTTCCGGTGAAGGCGACAGCGGTAGCGGCGGTGACGGCTCGGGCGGCGACGTGGCCGGCGGCAGTGGCCCGCGATCGCATGGCGGGCTCGAGTCCGTGGGCCGCGGCGGCGAGGGCGAGGGTGACGGCAGCGGTAAGGCCGAGGATCCGAATGCTGCGAGCACCCAGGGTGGTGTCGGCGGCTCGGTCGGCGGCGGGGCCGGCGACGGCCCGCGCTCGATCCCGACGGATATTCCTGACGGCAAGGATGACGACATCGTCGCGCGGCAGATACGCGAGGCCGCGATGAAGGAAACGGACCCCGAACTGCGCGCCGCGCTCTGGGAAGAGTACCGGCGCTACAAGAAGGGACGCTGATGCGCACGCCGGGGGCGAGGCAGCGATGACCCGATTGAAATCAGTCTGGATTGCAGCGGCGGCGGTGACCCTCGTCACAGGCGGCTGCGTGGTCAAGGAAACACGGCCCCTGCCGCTGCTGCAGGCGACGCAGGCCACGACCGAGATACCGGCGGAACAGCTGCTCGATATCGGCGTGCATGTATTCGATCCCGCGATACCAAAGGCGGTCGAGGAAGACCCGGACCGCGCGGACGAGACGCGCATCTATCCGGACATCCGCAAGGCCGAAGCGCGCTATTTCGCGATGCGGTTGCGCGACACGCTGGAAGGCACCGGCCACTGGGGCTCGGCGCGCGTGGTGCCGGCGACGGTCGTTTCCTTCGACCTGACCGTGGATGGCCGCATCATCGAATCCTCGGGCACCGAGCTCAAGCTCTCCGTGACCGCGGTCGATGCGACCGGCAAGGTCTGGATCGCCGGCAAGGAATACGAAGGTCGCGCCGATACCCGCGCCTACAAGGACGGCTACAACAACGGCCGCGATCCGTTCCAGAATATCTATGTCGCGATCGCCGACGACCTGCTGGCAGCCCGCAAGGCGAGGTCAGCCGCGGAGCTTGCCAATATCCGCCGCGTCAGCGAACTGCGGTTCGCCGCCGACTTCGCACCCGTCGCCTTCAGCCAGTACCTGGCGCAGAATGAAAAGAACGGCCAGTACCGGGTTCTGCGCCTGCCGGCGGAGGATGACCTGCTGCTGCAGCGCATCCGCCAGATCCGCGAGCGCGATTACGGGATGATCGACACGGTCAGCGAAAACTACTCGGTATTCAGCGAGCGGCTCGAGGAGCCGTACACGAGCTGGCGGCGTTATACCTACGACGAGATCACCGCGGAAGAAAAGCTGAGGGCGCAGGCGCGTAACCGCATCGCAATGGGCGCGGCGGCGGTCGCGGCCGCGATATTCGTTCCGGACAATTGCCAGAGCGCGACTTGCAGGAGAGCGGCGAGTGCGGCGCGCACCGGCGCGGCGGTCGGCGGCGTCGCGGCCGTCATCAGCGGGGTTCGCAAGCGCGAGGAAGCCAAGATACACGTCGAGTCCCTGAAGGAGATTTCCGGTTCGTTCCAGGCCGAAACTGCGCCGCTCGTGGTAGACGTCGAGGGACGGACGCTGCGCCTGACCGGCACGGCAGAAGAGCAGTACACGGAGTGGCGCCGGCTGCTGCATGAGCTCTATCGCGAGGAGACCGGGCTGGTACCGACTGCGCCGGCCGCGGACACGGGCACGGCGGGGGCACAGGCGGGCGGCGCGGGCTGACCCAGCATGACGGAACTCAATCCCGGGCTCGAACTCGGTGCCCGGTTTGTATTGATTCGCCGACTGGGAAGTGGCGGGACTTCCGAAGTGTGGCTCGCGGACGACGCCACGCGCGAAGAGCGCGTGGCGCTCAAGGTCGTCTCGCCCTCCGGATCCGGTCTTGTCCCAGGCCTGCAGGCTGAACTCGCGCGCGTGCAGTCGCTCGGCAGCGCACATGCCGTTCCGATCCACGACCTGCTGCAGATCGACGGGCGGGCGCTGCTCGTAATGGAATTCCAGGCGGGCGGGGACCTCGGCCAGTTCCGCGGCCGTTCCTTCGAGAGCTGGCAGAAGGCGCTCGCAGATGTCGTTGCGGCGCTCGATGCGGCGCACGCCTTGAATCTGGTCCACCGGGATCTCAAGTGCAGCAATGTGCTGCTGGATGCCGGCGGGCGCGCGCGACTTGCGGACTTTGGCCTGGCGGCGCTTGCTGGGGGCGAGGCGCCGAAAGGCGGCTCGCCGTATAACGCAAGCCCGCAGCAGTTGCGCGGCGAACCGCCGGCGCCAGCCGACGATCTTTATGCGCTCGGCGCCATGCTCTACGAACTGATTGGTGGGCAGCCGCCCTACTACCCGGAAATCACGCGCGAGCGAGTGCTCTATGAGCCGGTGCCGCCGCTGGTGGCGCGCGGCATGGTGCCCGCCAGCGTGCGCGAACTGGCGCTGCGCCTGCTCGCAAAAATGCCGCAGGAGCGGCCCGCGAGCCTGCCCGAAATACAGAAACGACTGGCGGCCACGGCTGACGAACGCAGCGTCGCAGCTGCAGCGCCCGCGCTCGCCAGCATTTCCCGGCAACCCCGACAACCCGGGCCTCGCGGACGGCGCTGGCTGCCCGCCGCGCTGCTGGCAGCGGCGCTGGCGGCCGCCGCGGTATTCATCTGGCTGCCGGAATATCTTGCCGGGCAAGACACCGAAATTGAGCAGACGGCGCGCGCGGAAGCAGAAGCCCAGAGAAAAGAGCGCGAGACTGCCGAAAAGCAGACGGCGGACAGCGCGACGCTTCGATCTGCCGCCGATGAGGCCCGCAGCCGCTTCGATGCGGCGTTCACTGCGCTCGATGAGCGTGCGGCAGCAAGCTGGGCGACCGATGTCTTTGCCGATGCGCGCTCGGAAGGCGCGCAGGCCGAACAGCAATACGCGGTCGGCGACTATTCCGGCGCGCGCGATGGCTGGGAATCGGCTGCCTCGAAGCTGGCGGGGCTGGAAAAGGAACGGCCGCGCGCCCTGAAACTGGCGCTGGAACGCGGCAACACGGCGCTGGCCCAGGGCAGGACCGGCGAGGCGCGCGCGGCATTCGAGTCCGCACTCGCGATCAAGCCCGGCGCCGCGGCGGCCCGCGCCGGGATTGAGCGGGCTCTGCGGCTGGACCAGGCTTTCGCTGAAGTAGATGCCGCGGTCCTGCATGAGCGTGCCGGCAGGCTCGCCGATGCCGAGCAGGGATTCAGGAAGGCGCTCGCGCTCGATGCGGCGACGCCAGCTGCGGCGGAAGGACTGGCGCGGCTGGAGGCCCGCAGCTCGGGCGAGGCTTATGCGGCGACGATGTCGCGCGGGCTCGCCGATCTTGCGGCCGGCCGCCTGGAACCGGCGCGCGCGGCATTCGGGCAGGCGCTGGCGCTGCGCCCGGATTCCAGGGAAGCACGCGATGCACTCGCCTTGCTCGACCAGGGTCAGCGCATGTCGGCGTTGCGTCTCCTCGAGGCGCGCGCCGCGAGTGCCGAACGCGATGAGCGCTGGGACGAGGCCCTGGCCGCCTGGCGGGAAGCGGCTGGAATCGAGCCGGGGCTTGCATCGGCAAGGGACGGCATCGCGCGTAGCAAAGCGCGCGCGGAACTACAGCAGCGCATGGATGCTCTGATCCAGAAGCCGGAACGGCTATGGGATCCGGCGGGCCGCGCCGAGGCGCGCACCGTGCTTGCGCTGGCAGCCGCGGCGGGCAATCCGCGGCAGCGGCTGGCAGCTGCGGCAGGGGAACTCGGGCGCCTGGCCGCGGCGGCGGAAAAACCGGTGAAGCTGCGCCTGGAGTCGGACGGCCTGACCACCATCGCGATCTATCGCGTCGGCCAGTACGGTACCTTTGCCAGGCGTGACTTCGAATTGCTGCCCGGCCGCTATACGGTCGTGGGCACCCGCCCGGGATTCCGGGACGTGCAGCGCGAGGTAATCCTGATGCCGGGCTCCGGGCCGACCGCGGTCGTCGTGAAGTGCGAGGAAGCCATTTGAGCGATTTGTGGCTCGCAGAACCGCTGGGTGAACGGCCGCTCAGTGCCTCGGACCTGCCGCTGACGATCGGCGGCCCGGGCGCAGCCATCGTGATCCCGGGCTGCGCCCAGGGCGAAATTCGCGCGCGCTTGACCCTGGTCGGCCAGGAACTTCGAGTGAGCTCCGAAGCAGGCGAGCCGGCGGAACTCGACGGCGTCAGCTTCGTGATGGAGGAACAAGACGGCAGGCGCACGATCACCGTGCGCCACGGCGGTGTTGCGAATATCACCAGCCCGCCGGAGTTCGAGGGCCAGCCATTCGAATCCGCGACGGAACAAGGCGACCGCCTGCCGATTCCCGTTGTCGCCTTTCAGCCGCGACGCCGGCAGGTGCTCCACCTGCGCACGAGTCGAAACTGGCGCAAGGCGGCAGTGTGGGCTGCGGTTGCCGCCGCGCTCCCGATCCTGGGATTCATGCTGACCGCGACCACAGTGGTGGTTGCGACGAGCCCGGAGACCGATCTGGACGATGTCGAGTTCATCGGCACACTGCTCGATTTCGGCTTCGGCCGCAATTACCTGGTCCCGCCGGGCGATTACGAACTCGCGGTGGAAGCCGAGGGCTACACGCCGGCGCGGCTGGCGCTGACGGTCGGCCGGGTGTCCGAACAGCGCGTCATCGTCGCGCTGGAGCGGCTGCCGGGAATCGTCGCATTCGACACCGGCGGTGTGGCCGCGACGCTCGCGGTGGATGGCGCCGAACGCGGCAGGCTGCCGGGCGAATACGAACTCGCGGCAGGTACGCGCGAGTTGCTGATCCAGGCGCCGCATTACGCGGAGCAGCGGATCCGCCTTGAAGTCGCGGGCGGCGGCGAGCGCCAGGCTCTCGCCGTGAATCTCGATCCGTTGTTCGCAAGCGTCACGGTGACGAGCGTGCCGGAAGGAGCGATGGTTCTGGTCGGCGACCGGGAACTCGGCCGCACCCCGCTCGCTACCGAGCTGGATGCCGGGCGCTACACGCTCGCGCTGGTCCATCCGCAGTTCCGCCGCTTCGAGGGTCCGATTAGCGTGCGGGCAGGCGAGCCGCTCACGATCGGCCCGATCGAACTCGGCAGGCCGGACGGCACGCTGATCGTGCGCAGCAATCCATCCGGCGCGGACGTCAGCATCGCTGGCCGCTATCGCGGCAGGACGCCGCTCAGCGTCGCGGTGGCGCCGGGCCTGCCGCAGGAAATCCTGGTCAGCAAGGCCGGCTACGCGCCGGTTACCCGGAGCATCAGCGTCGAGAGCCGCGCCGAACGCGCCATTGCGCTGGATCTTGCGCCGGTGCTCGGCGAGATCCGGGTGCAGGGCGAGCCCGCCGATGCCGTGCTGTACGTGGATGGCGCCTCGCGCGGCCCGGCGAACCAGTCGCTGCTGCTGCCGGGGGCGCCGCATCGGCTGGAGGTGCGCAAGCCCGGACTCGAGACATTCAAGGCAACCGTCACGCCGCAGGCCGGGCAGCCGCAAATCGTGGAATACGCGCTGAAGACGGCGGGCGAAGCGCGCGTCGCCGGCATCGCGACGCAACAGACGACGTCGCTGGGCCAGGAACTGGTGCTGGTCAGGGGCGGCCGCTACACGATGGGCAGTCCGCGCCGTGAGCCGGGACGGCGCTCGAACGAGACCGAACGCGTGATCGAACTGAAGCGGCCTTTCTACCTGGCGCGACGGCAGGTCACCAACAAGGAGTTCCGCGAGTTTCGCGCCGAGCACGTGTCGGGCACCTTCAAGGACGAGACGCTCGATCTCGACCGGCAGCCCGTCGTGCGCCTGGGCTGGCAGGATGCGGTGGCGTTCTGCAACTGGCTCTCCGCGCGCGACGGCTTGCCGCCGGCATACGAGCGTCGCGGCGACAGGCTCGAGCTGACCGAGCCGGTGACGACCGGCTACCGCCTGCCGACCGAGGCAGAGTGGGAGTTCGCGGCTCGCCACGACGGCCGGCAGGCGACGCGAAAATATCCCTGGGGCAGCGAATTGCCGGTGCCGGCGCGCTCTGGCAACTGGGGCGATCTGTCGGCGATCTACCTGACGCCGGTGACGATAACTGGCTACAACGACGGCTACCGGGTCACGGCACCGGTCGGCAGTTTCCTGGCCAATCCGCTCGGAATCCACGACCTGGGCAGCAATGTTCTCGAATGGGTGACGGACCGCTATTCGATCTACGTGGTCGGGCCGGATCATGTATCGACCGATCCCGTCGGTCCGCGCGCCGGGGAAAGCTTCGTGATTCGCGGCGCCGGCTGGCTGACCGGCAAGCTCCCGGAACTGCGCGTCGCGGCACGCGATTCCGGCAGTTCCGTCCGCCCGGATCTCGGCTTCCGTGTCGCGCGCTACGCGGAGTAAACCGATGCGCTATTCAATCCTGTTGACCGCCGCTTTGCTGACCAGCGCAGCGCTCGCGATCGATCCGCCGAGGCCGCAGACAGCGCCGCCAGTGACGCCCTCCGCGCAGGAAAAGCCACCGCCAACGGCCGAGCGGCCGGACATCGCCGACGCCGACAAGGACGCGGCGGCAAGGGCCAGCCCGGACCAGTCGGAGGAGGAGGACGAAGTCCTGCCGCCGCTGCCGGACGACATCACGCCGGCGGGTCCGCCGCCGGCGCGTTTCAACCCGACCGAAAAAGTGCGCGCTGACTTCCCGGTCTCGTTCCCGATCGATATCTGAGGATCCTCATGAAGACCCGTTATCCGAAAGAATTCCTGTTCAGCATCCTTTCACTGCTGGCCGCCATCGTCGTGATCCAGGCGATCTGGTCCACCTGGGTGCGGCCCAATGCGCGCGCGGTGCTCGCGGTGCAGGCCGAGGAAATGACGAAGGACCCAGAGTATGTGCCCGAGCGCTCGCTGTTCGTGACCATGAAGGACTGGGAGCAGGAGAGCTGCGTGATCCTCATGCTGTGGGCCGTCGCGATGATCGGGTTCAAGACCCGTGCGACCGGGACCGAGCAGGATCTGCTGGACCGCGACCCGGTGCATGTGCCCGAGGGCATGAGGATCCTGCCCGAGGACACCCGTGAGTACGTGCGTCAACTGGAATCGCTGCCGGCGGCCCAGCAGCAATCGCTGGTCGTGCGCGCTTCCAAGGCGGCGCTTGCGCGCTTCGGGGCGACGCGCAATGTCCAGGACGTTTCGGAAGCGGGCCACGCGGTCTGTCAAGCCGAGGCCGAGCGCCTGGACTCGGAACTGTCGATGATCCGCTACATCGCCTGGGCGATACCCGCCATCGGCTTCATCGGTACGGTTCGCGGCATCGGCAATGCGCTGGCCCAGGCGCACAAGGCGGTCACCGGCGACATCTCGGGCGTCACCGAGAACCTCGGTATCGCCTTCAACTCCACGCTGGTCGCTCTGCTCTTGTCGCTGCTCCTGATGTTCCTGCTGCACAACCTGCAGCTCGCCCAGGAGCGGCTGGTGCTGGACGCGGAGACTTACCTCGACAACCGGCTGCTGCGGAACCTGCAGGTACGCTGACGATGGCCACGATCGGGCTCGAACTGGTGGACGCGGCGCTGATCGCCGTGCGCGACGGCCGGCGCGCGGCGGCGAGCCCGGGCGTTGCGCTGCTGGATCCGCAGGGCCTGCTGGTCGGCGAGGCCGCGATTGCAGCGGCGCGGCTGAAGCCGGTGCTGGCAGCCGACCGTTTCTGGGCCGATCTCGCGTCCGACTCGCAGGCTGCCACCAATGGCCAGGTGTCGGCGCATGCGGATCTCGCACATGCCCACCTGAGCCAGTTGTGGCAGGCGATCGGGCAGCCCGCTGAACCGGTCGTGTTCGCAGTGCCAGGCACCATGCGCCTGCCGCAGATCGGGCTCGCGCTCGGCATCGCAAGGAGCATCGCGATGCCGGTGGCCGGGACTGTGGACTCGGCGGTCGCTGCCTGCGCCGATCTGCCCGCCCGTGCCGCTGTCCTGCACCTGGACATTCACCTGCACCAGGCGGTTCTGACAAGGATGCAGGGCGCGGGCCTGTTGCGCCGCGCACGCGTCGAGATCGCGCCGCGGGTCGGCATCAAGTCCCTGCATGCCGCATGGGCGCAGTTGATCAGCGAGGTGATGGTGCGAAGCACGCGTTTCGATCCGCTGCACCAGGCCGCATCCGAACAGCAGCTTCACCAGCGCCTGCCGGGGTGGCTCGATTCCCTGACGGCGCAGGAAGCCATCGACGTCTCGATCGATTCCGATGCCCGCGCATTCACGGCGACGCTGCGCCGGGAGCAGTTTGCGCTGGCGGCCGAAGCCTACTACGCGCAACTGATCGAGCTGGTGCACGGCGGGCGCGTGGCCGGGGAAGCCGCGACGCTCGTCTTGTCAGCTCGTGCCGCTGCACTGCCCGCCTTGCGCGAGCGACTCGCCGCGCTCGCTGATCTCGAGCTCCTGACCCTGCCCGACACGGCGCCCGCCGCAGCGGCCGCGGCACGTGCGGACGAGATCGGTCCTGGCGAGCCGTCGGCACTCGCGACGGCCCTGCAGCGCAGACACCCGGTCGCCGCCGCGGATCGGCACCTGCGACGGGCGGGCGCCGCGTCCCCGACTCACGTCGTCCTGAACGGCCGCGCGCATTTGATCGACGGGAATCCGCTGCTGATCGGGCTGGGAGACGGGTCGGGTCGGCGCCTCGCAATCAGTGGCCCGCGGACCGGCATTTCACGGTCGCATTGCACGCTGCTGCGTCGCGGCGGTGTCGCAATCGTCCGCGACCACAGCCGCTATGGCAGCTTCATCAATGGCGAGCGGGTGGACGGCGAAGCGGTGCTCGGCGTGGGCGACCGGCTGCGGATCGGCACGCCCGGCATCGTCCTCGATCTGGTGGCGGTGGCCTGAGCATGGCGCGGCGCAAGACCCAGACCTTCAGTCTGTCCTTTCTGGACGTGATTTCCTGCGGATTCGGCGCGGTCGTCCTCTTCTACACGATCATCAATGCCCAGTCCGGCCTCGACCGGATCAAGTCGAGCGCGGATCTCGCGGCGGAATCGCACAAGCTCGAACAGCAGGTACTCGAGGGCTATGCCCACCTGGCCGAATTGCGCAATGCGCTGGCGGAGACCGATGACGAGAAGGTGAAGGCAGCCGGTCTATCGCGCGAAGCGCTGGAGAAAATCCGCCTGACACAGGAAGAACTCGCGCGTTACCAGCACGACACGCTGGCGCGGCGCGAGAGCCTCGAGCGCCTGAAAGCCGACCTGAAATCCCTCGAGGACGGCACCCGCCGGCTCAAGGAGATGGCGGCGCCCGCGAAAGGCGACGGCGAGCTGAAGATCCAGGATCCGCAGCAACTGGTGACGCTCAGGATCGACGGCAGGCGCGTGCTGGTGCTGGTTGACGCCTCTGCGAGCATGCTGGATGAAACCGTCGTCAACATCATCCGGATGCGCAACATGGCGCCGGAGCGCCGGATCGCCTCGGCCAAGTGGCAGCAGGCGGTCAGCACGGTCGAGTGGATCGCGGCGCGCCTGCCGCAGACGACGCAACTGCAGGTCTATGCCTTCGACACGGCTGCCCGGCCGCTGGTCGAGGGCAGCGATGGCCGCTGGCTGAACATGAAGGACTCAGCGCAGATCGCGCTGGCGCTCAAGACGCTGCGCGGCACGGCCCCGACCGGCGGCACCAGCCTGGAGAACGCGTTCGCGGTGATCGGCAGGCTCGCGCCTGCGCCGGACAACGTGATCCTGATCACCGACGGCCTGCCGACCCAGGGCGACAAGCTGCCGCTGTTCCGCAGGATAGTGTCGGCGGAAGAACGCGAGGATCTGATGAAGGCCGCGGTGCGCTCGCTGCCGCTATCGCCGCCGCCGATCAGCATCGTGCTGCTGCCGATGGAGGGCGATCCCTCTGCGCCGATTTTTTTCTGGCGCCTGGCGCGCACGACCGGCGGCGGATTCCTGAGCCCGGCCAAGGACTGGCCATGAAACGCCGGCAGCGCCGCGAAACGGAAGTCTTCAGCCTGTCGTTCCTCGACTGCATGTGCTGCGGTTTTGGCGCGATCGTGCTGCTGCTGGTCCTGAGCGAATTCGGGGCGCCGATGCAGCTCGAGCAGGCGAAGACGGACCTGGCGGCGCAGATCGCGAAACTGCAGCAGGAACTCTACGATCTGCGCGGCACCTCGGTCGTGCTGGAACGCGAGTTGCGGGGCCGCATCGAGCAGCTTTCCGAGGAGCAGAAGCGGGTCGCGCGGCTGCGCGGCGACCTGTCGGAAATCATGGGCAAGCATCGATCGAGCATCTATGAGGAAGAATCGACCAGGAAGATTTCCGAATCGCTGGCCGCCGCGCGTCTCGCCCTGATCGAGGAGACCCGCAATCTCCAGAAATCCGGCCGACGGCGCGTCTATGATCAGCCGATCGCTGGTGTGCCGATCGACAGCGAATGGGTGATTTTCATCGTCGATACTTCGGGCTCGATGCAGTCGCAGAACTGGCGGCGTGCGGAACGCAAGATGGAGGAAGTGCTGAATATCTACCCGAAACTCAAGGGCATCCAGGTCATGGACGATGAGGGCGGGTACATGTTTTCCGAGTACCGCGGCAAGTGGATCCCGGATTCGCCGGCGCGGCGCCAGGTGATACTGAAGCTGTTCCGGGGCTGGCAGGCATTCTCGAATTCCAGTCCTTCGGAGGGCATCATCGCTGCGATCCGCACTTTCTGGACCCGCGATCATCCGATCAGCATCTACGTGTTCGGCGACGAGTTCACCGGACCGTCCATCCAGGAAGTCGTGGACACGGTGGACCGGATCAACCGCGCCGGTGGAAGCGGCGAGCGCCTCGTGCGCATCCATGCACTGGGCTTCCCGATTCCGAACCAGTATCCCCAGCACACGAGCATGCGCTATGCCACGCTGATGCGCATACTGTGCGCCAGGAACGGCGGCGTGTTTGTCGGCCTGCCGGAGGATGAATACGTGACGCAGCGACGGAGCACTTGATGAACAGGCGGATCCTGGTGTCGCTGGGCGTCCTGCCGGCCGTGCTTGCGCTGCTGGCCGGCTGCGGAGGCACAAAGCTTGCCGCGCGGGCCCAGTTGCCGCCGCCTTTGATCGAGATGATTCCGGCCCGCGTCGGATTCCACTACTCGAAGGAATTCCGCGAGTACATCCACAAGGAGTCGCGCGGCGACATCGATTACGAGATCACGCTCGGCCCGGCCCACGTGCAGAATCTGGACTGGCTGCTGAAAGCCATGTTCTCGGAGATCGTGCCGGTCGAAGACCCGACGCGCGTCGCCGCACTGCAGCCCCCGCTCGTGATGGTGCTGGAGCCGCGCTTCGAGGAATACTCTTTTCTGACGCCCAAGGATATCGCGGGCGAGGCATTCATCGTGACGATCCGCTACCTGCTGACCGTCTATGACGGTGACGGCGGGCGCGTGGACGCCTATACATTCACGGGTTATGGCCGCCAGGGAGCGCGGACGCTCGCGAGCAAGGAGCCGCTGCAGATTGCGACCCAGCGCGCGATGCGGGATGCCGGCGCCAAGCTCGCGGTCGAACTGACCGACCAGGAGTCCGTGCGCCTGCTGCTGCGAAATCCCAGGGAGCTGCTGCAGCAGCCACCTGCGGCCGAGGCTCCTCCCGAAGCTGCGCCCGCCGCGGAATCGCCGCCAGCCACCGTGGTACCGCCGCCTTCAACCGGTGGTTGAGGGCTCTTCAGCCTTGCGCTGCTCGTACCACTTGCTGGTGAACCGCACATCTTCCGTCGCGACCGGCCTGCCGTCGACGAATCGCGGGCTGTACTTGGCCCGCTCCACCGCACGTCGGGACTGCGCCAGCTGACTGTCTGACATGTCGCTGCTGACGACAGTGACGCCCTCCGTTTCGCCGGTTTCACTGACGGCAAGGCTGAACACCGTCTCGAGTATGACGACTTCGCCGGTGGTGACGCCCATGCCGCGCGTCGAGGCCAGCGGCGGCCGGTAGAAGATCATGCGCGGCGCGAGCAGCGGATTGCCCAGGTCCAAATCGCTTGCCGCCGCATAGATCGCCGAGGCCTCGGCGTAGTAGGGAATCGCGAGGCTCGTCCGTGACGTGGCCTGGTACCAGTCGCCGAGTTCCGTCAGTGCCTCGGCCAGGAGATCGCGCGGCGGATCGGGCGCGGCGCGCAGGATTTCCAGCGCCTTTTCGATGGACTTGAGTCCGACCCGGTCCGCCGCAGGCGGGGGCACCCGCGACTCGTGATAGACCTTGCCGACAACCTCGCCGGTCACGTCGTCACGTGCCGGCTGCTGGCTCTCGAGCGTATCCGGCGCCATCGTGTACTGCAGCCGGTGCGTGCGGCCGATGCCGATCAGGCTCTTGATAGTGAGCGAATTGAAGCCGCCGCTCTCCTTCATGCTGATGTCGCGCACGCGCAGGTAGAGACCGCGGGCGGCGGCGAACGCCTTCAATGATTCGTAGAAGGTCGCAAGCTTCATCGCAGCCGGCAGCGTGCGGAGATCGTTGTACCCATAGTTCTGTTCCGCGACGCGCAGTGAATAGAAGTTATCGCGTTCGACGCCGCCGAAATCGCCGAGCGCGAAGCGGCTGTCGGCAACCTTTTCGATCATCGGCAGCTGGGCCAGATTGAACAGGCCGTTCGAACGCCGGCTGACAGCGAGTGCGCGATCGTACTGCTTCACCGCCAGCGCGTGCTGGTCGGTGGCCGCATAGACTGCCCCGAGGCCTGCCAGCGGAACGATCATCCGCCGCGACGACATGCCCTGGCTGGACTCGAGCAGCGTCAGCGATTTCATGTAGCTGGCTGCCGCCGCATCGTAGTTGCCCAGCTGGTATTGCGTCGCGCCGAGGTTGCTGTAGGCGATCGGCAGTTCGGTATCGCGGTCGCGGTCCGTTTCGGACAGTTCCACGACACGCTGGGCGAACGGCAAGGACTCCTCGAACCGCGCCGTGTCGAACAGCGCCCTGAACTGGTCGTACACTTCAATGCGCTGATCGATATTCTCGCCCGCGCCGGTCGGCGCCGGCGCGGCGATGGAATCCGCCGGCGCTGACTCGGTCGCCGGCTGCTCCGGTTGCTCGGCCATGGCGGCCGTCGCGAGGACCGCGACGGGCAGGAGGATGCTGAGCAATACCGAGGCCATGGTGTGGAAGATAGACCATCCGCGCCCGGGCCTGTTCCCGGCCGGCCGCATTATCGGCTGCCTCTATTGCGTTCGAACACGGCAATCAGGCCGCCCGCCGCGATCGCGAGCAGCGGATCCGTGACGTCCGCCGCATGGCCCGGCAGCCATGTCTGCAGCAGTTCCACCGCGAATACGATTCCCGCCCCCAGCATCGTGGCCAGCAGGATCGAAAGCCCGCTGCCGGCCAGCAGCCAGACCAGGGCGCCATAGCTGAAGCAGCGCAGGAACATGTCCGGCAGGTTGGTCGCGCTATAGTGGGTCAGCGATTCTCCGAATGGCAGCAGCGCAAACCGGTCCTGGGCCAGCTGGAAATCGAATGGCGAAAGACCCTGGATCGCGATCAGCACGATGAGCGCGGCGGCGAGCACGCTGGCGGCGCGCTCGACCGGCAGGCGCAGCATCAGTCCTCCGAGCGCGAGTGCCGCCGCCATCCCCGCAATTTCCGCGGTCTCGAGCTGCATGCCTGCGAACAGGATGCGCCCGGCCAGTACCACCAGCATTGCGATCGCGGCGACCTTGAGCGCCCGGCCTGCGGCGAGACGCTCGCAGGCGAGTATCAGCACCAGCCAGGCGAGCGCATGCTGGAAGAGCGCGGCCGGGCTCCACCATTCGCCCCCGGCCAGCGGTGCAAACGCCGCGGCCCATCTTCCGGGATCGAGGATCAGTGCAAATGGCGCGAGGCGGTAGCCGACCCAGGACAGGAGCAGGGCGGTTGCGACCGGATGCCGCAGCACGCCGGATATCGCCGATCCGCGCAGCCTTCGCTGGGTGGATGCGATCGCCAGCGCGATGATTGCGCCGGCGGCCGCGCCGATCGTGTTGCAGCTGAAGTCGGTAAGGCTCGCGACACGTCTTGTTTCATATAATTGCGCGAGTTCGATAGCGAGCGACATGAGTGCGCCGATCGCGGTTGCCGCAATCACCGTCGCCAGACCGCCGAGCCGCTTCGTGAAGAGCCAGGCCAGACTCGCGCCCAGCGGCAGGTACAAGAGCACATTGGCGGCGAGATCGCTGCGCGTGGTCCGGGCAAATGACAGGCGCCGCAGCAGCTCGACCGGATCGGCTCCGTCCACCGCCGCGAAGCGGAATGGAAACAGCGAGCCGTAGGCGATCAGGAAAGCGATGATGGCAAGCAGCCAGGCCGCGGTTCTGGTGTTGGGATCCGCCACGGCTGCAGTTTAGCGGCCCGGGCGCGATGGCGCTGCCGGCTCGAGCAGACCGACCGATCGTTTCAGCGCCTCGATTTCGGGGGCGCGCAGCCGCCGGTACTGGCCGCTCGCCAGTCCGCGAAGCTGCAGCGGTCCGAGTGCAACGCGTTCCAGCCTGCGCACCTTGGCGCCGACCCGGGCAAACAGGCGGCGGATCTCGCGATTCTGGCCCTCACGCAGGATCACCGAGACCAGCGACAGGTCGCCGCGACTGCGATCCTTTTTCTGTTCCAGCAGGCGCAGCCGATCCGGCCGCGCGCGCCGCGCGGGGCGCGCGGGATCGTCGGGGTCGGCGAGATAAAGGCCTCTTGACAGCCGCGCAAGGATTTCCGGGCTGAGCTGGCCCTGCACGGTGACGCGATATTCCTTCGCGACGCCATGGCGCGGATGCGCCAGCCGATGCGCCAGTTCGCCGTCGTTGGTCAGCAGCACGAGACCGGTCGAATCCGCGTCGAGCCGGCCGACCGGATAGACGCGTTCCCCTTGCGGCACTGCGGGTCCGACCAGGGCAACGACATTGGGCCTGCCTTCGGGGTCGCTGGCGGTCGAGATGACGCCTCGCGGCTTGTTCAACATCAGGTAAAGGCGCTCGCGCTCGCGGATCGCTGAGCGACGGCGCGTGTCGATGACGACACCATCGAGTTCAACCAGATCGCCCGGCTCGACCAGGCAGGGCAAGGCCGTGACGCGACGCCCGTTGACGCGCACCCGGCCTGCGCGAATGGCGAGTTCGCAATCGCGTCGCGAGGCAACGCCGGCATCGGCCATCGCCTTCTGCAGGCGTTCGCCACCGGTGGCAGTCGGGCGGGCAGGCCTTGGCGGATCTCGAAAGCGCGGATCGTTCAGTTTCGACTCCGGAATTGTCGGTTTTTCTTACACTCTGGACACGATGGAGCCCTGCCGATCTGATTCATGGATCGTAAGCCTTTGATAATAAAGAAGCTCACTCGAATTGGCATGTAAGTTGTCTCTAGTTCGGAAGACAGGGGAATGCTGCGACCCGGGGAGAACCGGGTCAACACGTAGCCGCAACAAGGGAAGTCCCATGCGGCACCCCAAGAAACCTGGCGCCCGAAAGGGTGCAACAGGTGAAGGGAAGGAAGAGTGGGCCAGGGCCCACCGGCAGGGGAACAAGGAAAAGGCAGCCGGACCACCGGCCCGACGACGAAGCTAGAGGGACCTGACCCCGCCGCAAGGCGGGGTTTTTATTTGTCTGTGTGAAAGCCGGCCCGGTGGCCTGCAGGCCACCGGGCCGATGAATCGGACTGTGCGATCGTCTAGCCGGGCGTCGCGCCTGGCTTGAGAACCCAGACCTTGCACCATCCCTTGGCCTTGACGCTCTTGCCCGGGAAGATGGTGCAGGGACCGTCGGCGGCGCCGGCCGCGCCCGTGTACTGGATGCAATTGGCGCAGGTCTGGCCCGGCTTGTAGGTCGGATTGCCTGCGCTATCGACCTTGCGGGCATCGACGACATAGCCGAGCGACTTGGCTGTCGGATCGCCTTCGGACAACGGCTCCTCTGCCCTGGCGCGGCCTGCGATCAGCGTGACAGCCGGCGCTGCTGCCAGGCTTGCGAGCGCGCCTTTGAGCAACCAGCGCCTGGAAAACTTCTCATCGATCATCATTAAACAACTCCTGCGTTGGGGGACTTGGGGGTGCCTCCCTGGTTCGCCCTGCCATTGTCTCAAGTCCGGCGATCCGGCGCGAGAACCGTAGCCAGATGAGAGTGATTCGTAACGGTACGCAACCGGCATTTTGCTAGACTTTCCCCGGGCCTGTAGCTCAGTGGTTAGAGCAGGGGACTCATCTTTTTGAGAAAGGTGCCTCGGCCCCGAAAGGGATCGAGTGGACGGGATGAATTCAGGGAAACCTTCCAGCGCCATGGGCGGCTGATGGCGATCCTGAGCCAAGCCGGCGGTGCACCGCCGGACGGTGCAGAGACTACCTGAGGGCTTCCAGTGCCCTTGATGACAGGCAAGAGCGTCCCGCACCCTCTCGGCGAACGAGTGCCGCGGGTGAAGAGATAGTCCACGCCCGCCGGAAACGGCGGGACCACGTGAATCCCTTGGTCCTGGGTTCGAATCCCAGCGGGCCCACCAAATCGGTGCGCAGTTCGAAGCCCGCGCGATGCGTTGCTGTACGGCAACAATCGCGCGGACTTGCGGAAAAACTGCTTTATGTGGACACTGTTACATAACAACACGTCCGGGGATGCCGGGCAGTAACAGGGGCAAGAACATGAACAGGATTTTTCGGCCGCGACCGGCGTCATTGGTGGCAGCAGCGGTAGCGCTCGCCCTCGCTCATGCGGCACTTGCAGAAACGGTGCTCGGCGAAGTGATGGTGACGGCGCGCAAGCGCGCCGAGTCGCTGCAGGACGTGCCATTCGCGGTGAGCGCGCGCAGCGGCGAGGCGCTTCGCAATGCAGGCGCGACCAACATCGAAGATATCGCGAACGGCATCGCCGGATTCACAGTCCTCAATCTCGGTCCGGGCCAGAGCCAGGCCGCCATTCGCGGCGTATCCGGCGGCAAGATCGACCGCGACCTGCCGGGCGTCAAGGAGCAGATTGGCGTCTACATGGACGAGTCGGCGATTTCACTGTCCCTGTTCACGCCTGATCTCGAGCTCTACGACCTGAACCGCATCGAGGTGCTGCGCGGTCCCCAGGGCACGCTGTTCGGTTCCGGCTCGATTGGCGGCACCGTGCGCTATATCAGCAATCAGCCGGACCCGAGCGCCAGCTACGGCGACATCGAAGTAGGCGGCAGCTCGATCGACGGCGGCGATGTCGGCGGCAATGTGCGCGGCATGTTCAACATGCCGATGTCGGACACCGCTGCACTGCGCGTGATCGGCTACTACTCGGATCTTCCGGGATTCATCGACGCCGTGCAGCCAGGCGGCACGGTGAATGAGGATGTCAATGGCGGCAAGCGCTGGGGCGTGCGCGCTGCCATGCGCTTCGAGCCGAGCGACAACCTGGCAATCACCCCGCGCGTGATCTACCAGGACGTGGACATGGACGGCTACAACCGTACCGATATCTGGAACATGCTGGGCAATCCGTTCACGACCACGCAGCCCCGGGTCGCGCTTCAGGACCGCCAGCAATACACGCAGTTGCAGGAAAAATTCACGGATGAATTCCTGCTCGGCGACCTCACGATCGAAGTCGGCTTCGGCAACCACAACCTGACCTCGATCAGTTCCTACACGGACCGCGACATCCTGGTGATCCGCGACGCGACCCAGCTGACCGGCAGTGTCACGTACTACAACCTGGGTGGCAGCGGGGACCAGATCCGGCTGGACTCGCCGCTGTACGATGCGACGAAGGTCAAGATGTTCACGCAGGAATTGCGCGTGGCCTCCGATTATGACGGCGGATTCCAGTGGGTCGGCGGCGTGTTCTACAGCGACATCCAGCGCACCTATGGCCAGCAGTTGCCGACGCCCGGCTACGACACGCTGGTAGACCTGCTGCTGTGCGACGGCGCGCCGCCGAACTGCCTGCCGAGCACTGCCCTGGGCGCGCCGGTCGAAGACATGCCTTTCTACTCGATCATTCCGTACGACATCACGCAATATGCCTTCTTTGCGGAGTTGAATTTCAGCCTCGGCGAGCGCGCCGCGCTGGCTCTCGGCGGGCGCTACTACGACTTTTCGGAAGACCGCGTGCTGACATTCGGCGGCCTGTTCTCCGATCCGAGCGCCGGTCCCGGGTCGACGGATTCCAGCGGTTTCCTGCCGCGCGCGTTGTTCTCCTACGACGTCAACGAGAATGTCCAGCTGAACGCGCAGATATCCCGCGGCTTTCGGCTCGGCGGCATCAACGACCCGCTGAATCTGACGCTCTGCACGCTGGCGGACGTGGCGACCTTCGGCAATCGACCCACATTCGGGGACGAAAAACTGACGAACTACGAGCTTGGAGCGAAAATCGGCTTCGCGGACGGTCGTGCGCGATTCAACATTTCCGCATACCGCGCCGAGATCGACGATCTGCAGGCCGTCATCCTGGCGGGCAGCTGCTCGTCGCGTATCGTGATGAATGTGCCGAAAGCGCACGCCAGCGGCGTCGAGATCGAACTGGCCGCGCAGCCGACCGAGCGTTTCGATTTCGGCATCACGGCCACGATGATGAATTCCGAGGTCGATTCGACGCTCTCGACGGTCATCGTGCGTGGCGACCGGCAGCCGGTGGTGCCGGAGTTCCAGATGGCGGCGAACGCAACCTACAAGTGGCCGATGACGAGCAGCCTTGAGGGCTATGTATCGGCCGCCTACCAGCATGTCGGCGACCGCTATACGCAGATCGCGGACCAGCGTTCCGGCTTCGGGAGCTTTGACATCCGGATTGCCCCGCCGCCGAATGGTTATGGGGATCCGACGACGAATGGCCAGGCCGGCAGTCCGATCCTGACGAGCTTCAGTTTCGATCCGCTGTTGCCTGCGTATGACCTCATCAACCTGCGCTTCGGCGTGCGCGCCGACCAGTGGGAGGCGGCGCTGTTCATCAACAATGTCTCGGACGAATCGGCCAGGCTTGGTCTGGACCAGGAACGCGGGCGCGTGGCGCGCGTCGGCTACCTGACCAACCAGCCGCGCACGATCGGTGTGAGCTATCGCCGGAGTTTCGGCAGGTAAGCGCTGCCGCTGGCGCCTGAATGGACGGCGGCCCCTCGGGGCCGCCGTTTTCTTTTGTGCCGGCCGCGGCCGATTTTGCCGACACCGCCCGGACGCCCCTCGGGGCAGGCTGTCCGGCGGCCCCAAAACGGCCGGAATCTGCTGATTGTCATATTTTTTGCGCTGCCCGTCACGGTCGCTATCCGCCCAGTTTGTCACTGTCGGCCTTGTCGTCTGCCAGTGGCGGAATGCAGGCCCTTGTCCAGATACCGGAAAGTCGCCGTAGCGGAGGTCGAGGTCGGCATGTACGTGTCCGAGCTGGACCGCCCCTGGCTTGAGACGCCGTTCCTATTCCAGGGCTTCTATATCCGGAATCAGGATGAAATCGAAGCGCTCCGCGCCCACTGTCGGCACGTGATCGTCGACAGTCACGACGAGGACCCGCCGGCACCGGAATCACCGCCGCCGATGCCGGCGGCCGAAAAGAAACCGGGCGAGGCGATGCACAGCCTCCGGAGCGAAATCAAGCCGGCGTCTGGCATCCAGGCCGAGATGTACCGCTCCATCGAGGATGTCATGAGCACGCTGAGCCGATCCGGAAAGCTCGATGTCCGCAGGCTCGAGACTGCGGCCGAGCCGATGGTGGACAGCGTGTTGCGGAATCCCGCAGCCATGTCCTGCCTGATGCGGATCCGCCGCAAGGGCGGTTACCTGCACTCGCATTCGCTGGCCTCATCGGTGTGGGCCACCGTGCTCGGCCGTGAAATCGGACTCGATCGCGATGCGTTGCGCGTCGTCGCGCTCGGCGCAATGCTGCTCGACGTCGGTAAGGTCCGGATTCCCGAGGAATTGCTGAACAAGCCGGGCGAGCTCACTGCCGCGGAACTCCGGCAGCTGCGGCAGCATGTCGAACTGGGCATGGAACTGCTGCGGGAAGCGGGCGAAGTGGACCAGCGCGTGCTGGACATGGTCGCCTGCCACCACGAGCGCTTCAATGGATCGGGTTATCCCAACGGGCTCAAGTGCGGCGAGATCCCCGTCTATGGCCGCATAGCCGGCATCGTGGATACCTATGACGCGATGATCACGTCGCGGCCTTACGCCAGCACGCAGTCGTCCTTCGGCGCGCTGCGCCAGTTGCGGGTCCTCGCCGGTACGGAATTCCAGGCCGAAATCGTCGATCAGTTCACCCAGGCGATCGGCATGTTTCCGACCGGCACGCTGGTGCAGCTGAATACCGGCGAGATCGCCGTGGTGAGCGCCCAGAATCGCATGCGGCGCCTGCGGCCGGAAGTCATGATCATCCTGGACCGGGACCACAAGCCGCTTGACGAGTTCCGGGTCGTCGACCTCAACAAGGTGCCCGCGACGGCCGACAACCAGGCCTCGCTATGGATCGAGTCGGGGCTCGAGCCCGGCTCCTTCGGCGTGGACCCGGCCGATTACTACCTGAACTGAAGCATGAACATCGCAGTCCACAGTCAGGCCACATCCAGCAGTTATTCGGACTGCCTCGAGGCAATCCGGGCACGCATCGTCGCGCGCGAAAGCAAGCTCTACGATGTCGCCGTTCTCGTGGTCTACGTGCACCAGCTCGAGCGCCTTTATGCGAGTGCCGGTCACGTCAACGCCGGCCGCATGCTGGACGAACTGCGCAACCGCCTGGCCCCGGTACTGCGCCCGGGCGATTACTTCACGCGTCTCAGCGACCGCAAGTTCGCATTCGTACTGTCGAACATGCGGAACCAGGGACATGCCATCCTCGCCGCCAACAAGATCCTGCGGGCAGGCACCGAACCCCTCGCGTCCGGCGGTCAGCAGGCAACGCTCCGGCTTTCGGTCGGCATCGGCATGTTCCCGGCCCACGGCCGCACGCCCGAGCAGCTGATGCAGTGCAGCGAAATCGCGCTGCTGGAAGCCTGGAAGAACTCGCAGCCGGTCACCGTCTACACGGCACGCCAGGCCGACGAACTGGTCGCGGGCTGGGACCTCGAGGCGCAGCTTGCGAACGCGCTCGAGCATGGCGACCTGGTGCTGAACTACCAGCCCAAGATCGCGCTGCCGGACCTGCGCATCGTCGGCGCCGAAGCCTTGATGCGCTGGAACCGGCCCGAGGCGGGAAATGTGCCGCCGGAAATCTTCATTGACGTCGCCGAAATGACCGGCCAGATCGACCCGCTGACGCAGTTCGCATTCCAGCGCGCGCTGCGGCAGCTGAGCGAGTGGTCGGTTACGCTGAAGCGGATGTGCGTGGCCGTCAATGTCTCGCCGTCGCTGATATGCAACCCGGAACTCGTCGACATGGTCAAGGGCGCCGCGGGAATCTGGTCCGTGGACCTGTCCCGGCTCACGATAGAAGTGACTGAGAACGCCCTGATGATCGACCGGCAGCGCAGTCACAGCGTGCTGACCGAGCTGCGCGAACTTGGCGTCAGGATCTCGATCGACGATTTCGGAACCGGTTACTCCTCGCTGTCATACCTGAAGCAGATACCCGCGGATGAACTGAAGATCGACAAGTCCTTCGTGCTGAACATGCTCACCGACAAGGCCGATCGCAAGATCGTCGAGCAGACCATCGCGCTCGGGCACTCCTTCAATCTGGCGGTCGTCGCCGAGGGCGTCGAGGACGAGCGGGTTTCGAAGGAGCTGATCGCGATGGGCTGCGACTTTGCCCAGGGCTTTCACTATGCTCGGCCGCTCACGCCGGAAAAGTTCGTGGAATGGGTCCAGGGCTGGAAACCGGGGCGGGCGCGCGCCGACTGACACAGGTCAATGCGGCCGGACCGGCCCCCGCCGCAGACTGTGCTCATGGGGGTCGGGGTCCGATTTGATGCTGCGCTCGTGCGTCATTATGACGTGCCGGGGCCGCGCTACACCTCGTACCCTACCTCGCCGCAATTCAGCGAGACCATTGGCGAGGCCGAGTACCTGAAGGCCGCCCGGGCGTCCAATGACGACCCGATCCCGCGTCCGCTCTCGATCTACGTGCACGTGCCGTTCTGCACCTCGCCCTGCTTCTATTGTGGCTGCACCAGGGTCATTACCCGGGACCGCAGCGCCGGCGCCCGCTACCTTGGGCGCTTGCAGCGCGAAATCGAACTGCAGGCGCGGCTGTTCGACCGCGACCGGACCGTGGACCAGCTGCATTTCGGCGGCGGCACGCCGACATTCCTGAACGATGCCGAACTCGCCGAACTGATGCAGTTCATGCGCCATAATTTTTCGATGCGCGACGACGCGTCCCGCGAGTATTCGATCGAGGTCGATCCGCGCACCGTGAATGACGAAAGACTGGCAGCGATCGCCGCGCAGGGCTTCAACCGCATCAGCCTCGGTGTCCAGGACTTCGACCCGGAGGTGCAGAAGGCGGTCAACCGGATCCAGCCGCGCGAGGACGTGCTCGCCGTGATGTCCGCTGCACGGCGCCATGGCTTCCAGTCGGTTTCCGTGGACCTGATCTACGGGCTGCCAAGGCAAACCGAAGCCGGATTCGCGCGCACGCTCGATCAGGTGGTCGCCGCACGTCCCGACCGCGTCGCCGCCTACAGCTACGCGCACCTGCCGCAGACCTTCAAGACGCAGAAGCAGATCCGGACCGAGTCCCTGTGCCCGCCGGAAACGAAGCTAGCCGATCTGCGCGGATTCGGGGGGTAGGCGACGGCTAAGCTCTTGATGTTTCAAGAAGTGGACCCCCAAGGTCTGCACTACACGGGCGGTGCGACAGCGACCTGGCGGGTGGTGATTTGCGGCGGCTTTTGCGCCGGCAACGTGAGCTGCAGACGCTCGAGCAAGAGCGTCAGATCCGGTTCCGGCTGCGTGTAGCGGGTGAGGGTGAGTTCACGCTCATCGGTGGTCGGCACATGCACGTCGACCATCTGCACGGCGGCAAATTTCTCCAACGCACTACGCGTCGTGAGTCCCGGCGCGAGGGATTTCAGTTTCCGTCCGAGCGTCACGTGCAGACAGTAGGCGAGGAAGGCGTTGAACACATGCGCCTCGATGCGCTCGGGACTTTGATGGAAGATCGGGCGGATCGCCAGATCGCTCTTCAAGGTCCGGAACGCTTCTTCGACCTGCACCAGCTGCAGATAGTAATTCCACAGCTTTACCGGGTCGGTCTCGGTCAAGTTGGTGCGCAGCAGATACCGACCCTCGCGGCGGCGGACCTTTTTCAGCTTGTCGCGGTTCAGTTGATAGCGGAACGTGGCGCCGGTCTCGGCGACCTGCGTATCGACCAGTCGCCACGCCGCCGGTGCCTTGCTCTGCGCACTGCCGAGTTGCATCAGTAATGCATCGCGCGTCAGCTCCATCTCACTGAGTTGCGCGAGCCGCGCCCACAGCCATTTGAGTTAACGCTGGCGCATCGAGCGTTCCTTGGCGATGCGATCCACGCTCTCGGCGAACACGTACAACTCCCCGTCGTCAGGCACGAGTTTGACCTTGACGCCGGTGCGCGCCGTTTTCCAGGGTTTGCTCGCCAACGCCGATTCGAGCCGGTTCAGTCGGCCCTTGGGCGTGCCGACCAGATACTGCACCGGCGGATCGCTCGCGCGCATCTCCTGCAGCACCGCTTCGGTCGGGATGCCGCGATCCATACACCAGCTGCGCTCGGCCTTGCCGTACTGGCGCTCGATCTTGGCAAGGAAGGATCGCAGCGTCGTGCTGTCAGCCGTATTACCGGGCAATACCTCGTAGGCGAGCGGCAGGCCTGCGGGCGTCACGATCAACGCCATGACGATCTGCACGCAGTCGAAGCGGTGATCGCGGCTGTAGCCGCAGCGGCGCTTGTCCTCTGCGTCGAGCGGCGGATCGGACTCGAAATAGGTGCTGGTCAGATCGTACCGCAGCACCTCGAAGCTCACGTTGAACAGATCCCGCCAGCGTCCCACCAAGTGACTGAACAGCGCTTCCTTGTGCGCCAGCAGCCGATCATGGCAGCCATACAGCACATGCGGATCGGCGAGCCCGGCATCCGCACCGAGTAAGTCGACGAGCGCGGTGCGGCCGAACCACTCCCGGTGCAGGCGCCACTCGCTGCCGGGCTCGATCCACCGATACGCCACCAGCACGAACAGCACCTGATCCCACGCCGTGCCCTTGCGACTGGGTACCAGGCGCTCGGCCCAGAACTCATCCAGATCCAGTTCCTGCCACAACGTCAGCGCCAGCCAGCACGCGCCCCACTGGCGCGGCCGGCGCAGCGATAACTGCGATAACCGCAAGCGGACGATCGACGCGTCCGGCACTACGCCTTCACAACGATCCTCGGGAAACAGTGCGAGCGAGCGCGGCCGCGCCGTCGTGCCCTCCAGCACCTCGATCGATTTGCGCCAGGACATCTCCTGCGAGGACTTGATCTCCCCCAGATACAGCACGTGGCGCTGCACCACCCGGCCGCGAGCGACGCGCCGGTTCTCCACCACGCTGAAATGGCGGTGCTCTTTGCCGTCCTTCTTGCGAATCGTCGCGCGCAGAAACATCGTCACCCGACATTATCCGCAGATCCTCACCGCTCGCCACCACCCAGGTCTTCACTACACCTGCTTCAGCGAATACGGCGCGCCACGCACTGAGACAAATCAATCGGCCAGGTCGCGCACGCCCGCCGAACTTTGGATCATCAGACCTCGAATCCGCGAAGATCGGCTAGTCCGCCACCGGCATCAACGTGAAGATGGCGACACCGAGGACGAACCACAGCGACGCGAAGACGAGCCCGTAGCCGAAGATGGTGCGGAAATCGATGCGCGCGATGCTGGCCGCAATCACGATCCAGAACGGCGAAATGAGATTTCCCATCTGGTCGCCGACGCCGAGCGCGAGCAGGCCCTGCTGTGCGGAGACGCCGAGCGTCAGGGCGGCTTCCGAAGTCACGTAGCCCTGGATGATCCACTGCCCGCCGCTCGATGGCACGAAGATCGCAACCACCGTGCCGGCGATGGCGGTCAGCAGCGGAAAGGTCGCGGGCGTCGAGATCTCCGCGAAGAACCGGGCAAGGGTCTCGCCCACGCTGGTGTATTGCAGCACCCCGGCGACGCCGCCGTAGACCTGGTAAAGCACCAGGATCTGCCAGCAGCTCAGCACCGACGAGCGCAATGCCTGCGAGAACTCGGCGAGATTGCGTTGCAGCAGCAGCACGATGAACAGCAGCAGCGTGATCATCGAATTGAGGTCCAGCCCGGCGTCCTTGGTCACGAAGTGGTGGAACAGCCAGCTGCCGACGACCGCCGCCAGCAGCAGGTTGAAAAGCCGCGTGCGCTCGCTCCACGCGCCGAGACCCGCAGACCCGCTGGCTGCCGGTGCAAGAGACGCGGCCACCTGGGTCAGCGCGTTCGCTTCCGGAAAGACCGAGACCGCGCGCGGTTCGCGCGGCGTCATCAGGCGCCCGACGAAAGCCACCGTCAGCGGGAATGCCACCACCAGCAGTATCGCGGACGGTGACCAGATGGTGGTCGCGAGCGGCATCACGCCGGTGGTGTCCTGCAGGAAGTGACCCGGCGTGGCGACCATCAGCACCGGTGTCGAGGACAGGCCGTATTGCCAGATCGAAGTTGCGGCGAACTGCGCGGCCAGCAGGCATGGGAAATCGACGCGGATGCCCTTAGCCTCGGCGGCACGCGCGAAATGCACCGCGATCAGCGGACCGAGCGCGAGACCGAGGCCCCAGTAGATGTAGCTGAGCGCGGCCGACAGCAGGACCGACAGCAGGAATACCAGGGTCACGCTGCGCGGCAGCCGCGCGAGCGTGAACACGGCGGTACAGAAGAATGGCATCGTGCTGAGGACCGAACTCAGCACCAGCAACAGGGTCATCTGCATGCTGAATGCCAGCAGCATCCAGAGCCCGCGGTAGAAGGCATCGCTGGTATACGCGACGCTGTTGCCGAGGCCGAGCGCGACCGCGATCAGCACGACCAGCAGTATCACCGCCATGGCCGTGGCGTCGGGAATCTGTGCCCCCGCCGCCTGCGAGAAACGCGTCAGACGATCGCGCATGGGGATGTAATATATCGATTCGCATTCCTGGTGGTGGCTTCCCTTGGATCTGACGCGCCTGCAACGCCGGCTGTGCATGCTGGGCCCGCGATACTGGCCGACCTGGCTGGGTCTTGGCTGCCTGCGCCTCGTCGAGCCGCTGCCATACCGGTGGCAGCTGCGCATCGGCCGCCTGCTGGGCCGGACAATCCGCCTGCTGCCGCTCACTTATCTCCGGATAGCGCGGCGGAACATTGAAATCTGCCTGCCGGAACTGTCTCCCGATGCGCGCAAGATGCTGCTGAAGCGGCACATCGAGAGTCTCGGCATCGGCCTCTGCGAGACGGCGGTCAGCTGGTGGAGTCCCAGTGAGCGCGTCCGCGCGCTGGCCGAGGTCAGTGGATTCGAGCACCTGCAGCGCGCGCTGGCCAGGGGCCGTGGCGCCATCCTGGTCGGCGGACATTTCACGACCATCGAGGTCGGCTCCCGCATCCTCGGCACGATCGTGCCGCTGAACGTGCTTTACCGCCCGACCAAGAATGCAGTCCTGTCGGCGGTCATGGAGCGTCAGTTCAGGCGTTTTGGCCAGCGCGCGATCCAGTACGATGACATCCGCACGCTGGTGCGGGCGCTGAAGGAGAATGGCGCCGTCTGGTACGCGCCCGACCAGAGCTATCGCAACAAGGGCGCCACCATGCTGCACTTCTTCGGCACGCCTGCGGCCACGAACACAGCGACATCGCGCCTGGCCCGGATGACGGGTGCCGCGGTCCTGACGTATTTCCCGCTGCGACTGCCCGATGCGCAGGGTTACCGGGTTTTCATCGGGCCGGAACTGGAGAATTATCCGAGCGATGACCCGGTCGCGGACACTGCGCGTTTCGTCGCGCTGCTGGAAGCCCAGATCCAGCACCATCCGGAGCAATACCTGTGGATGCACCGGCGCTTCAAGGGGCTATCGCCGGATTACCCGGACTACTACGGGCGCGACACGAGGCGCCGGCGCGGCAAGAAATGACTTTCCCTGCATGATCGAGCGCAAGCGACTGGCCGGCCTGCACGCCGCAGAGGAAAAACGTTTCGTCGCTGACCATCCGCATTCGGCAAAGCTGTTCGCCGAGGCTCGCGGCTGTCTGCTGGGCGGCGTGCCGATGGCCTGGATGAGCCGCTGGCCGGGCTCGTTCCCGCTGTTTTTCGACCAAGCCGCGGGCGCCCGATTCACTGACGTCGACGGCATCGAATACGTGGATTTCTGCCTCGGCGACACCGGTGCGATGACCGGCCACGCGCTGCCACAGCTCGCAGAAGCGCTGCAGCGCCAGGCCGGCCGCGGTATCACGACCATGCTGCCGAATGCCGACGCCATCTGGGTGGGTACGGAACTGGTCCGCCGCTTTGGCTTGCCCATGTGGCAGATGGCGATGACCGCGACCGACGCCAACCGCTTCGTGCTGCGATTCGCCCGTTGCCTGACCGGCCGCTCGAAAGTGCTGGTGTTCGACCGCTGCTACCACGGCAGCCTTGATGAGACCCTGGTCACGCTAGGCCCTGACGGAAGGGCGGTCTCGCGCCTCGGCCACATCGGCCCGCAGGTGGATCCCGAGTTGACCACGGTGGTTGTGCCATTCAATGACATCACGGCGCTCGCGGCGGCGCTCGGCAAAGTCGATATTGCCTGCGTGCTGGCCGAGCCCGCACTCACCAATATCGGCATCGTGCCGCCGGAGCCCGGCTTCCACGAGGCGCTGCGCTCACTCACCCGCAAGCACGGCGTTCTGCTGGTGATCGACGAAACCCATACCATCTTGCGCGGGCCCGGGCGGCGCCACCCGGGCCTGGGGGCTGGAACCCGATTTCCTGGTGATCGGCAAGACCATCGGTGGCGGCATGCCGGTGGCTGCCTATGGCTGCACCGCTGCAATCGCCGCCCGGCTCAACGAGCTGTTCGCCGACCGCGACTTCGACACCAGCGGCGTGGGCGGTACACTCACCGGCAATGCGCTCGCACTGGCCGCGGTGCGCGCGACCTTGGGTAGCACGCTGCGCGAGGCCGACTTCGCGCGCATGATCCCGCTCGCCACCCGCTGGAGCCGCGGAGTGCAATCCACCATCGACGAGTTCCACCTGCCGTGGAATGTGCAGCGGCTGGGATGCCGCGCGGAATACTGGTTCTGCCCGCCGCCACGCGACGGCGCGTCCGCGGCGGCCGCAAGCGATGAGGAGCTCGACGCGTTCATGCACCTGTGGGCCATGAACCGCGGCATCCTGCTGACGCCCTTTCACAACATGGCGCTGATGTCGCCGTACCACTCGGAAGCCGATGTGGACCGGCACACGCGGGTTTTCCGCGATGCCGTGGTGGCGCTGGCATCCTGAGCCATCCGGTGCGGCTATTGCGCCTTCAGGCTGCCGGGAATGGGCGGGCCGGAATCGGGATTGAACTTGCGGTGATCGAGGCCCAGGTACTGGAGCATCGTTGCCGCGATGTCACTCTGCGTAACGTCCGGGTAATCGCCGACTTCGCCGAGCGCCGGCGTATCCGGCCCGATGATGGCGACCCAGATGTCCTGGCAGCCCTCGATACCGGCGTCGTGATCGACCCAGTCCTTCGGTGTGCGGCCGCGGCCGTGATCGGTCGTGACGATCAAAGTCGTACGGCCCCGGTAATGCTCATGTGACTGCAGGGTCTGCCACAGCTCCTGCAGAAAACCGTCGGCGAGATGCAGGTAGTCGAGCAGCCGGTCGTAGCGGCGCGCATGCGCCCAGTCGTCCGACTGGCCGAGACCCAGCCACAGCACGCGCGGCTGGTGCCGCTTCAGGTACGCGAGCGCGAGGCGGAATGTCAGCGCGTCGTTGCTGCTTTCTTCCCATTGCTCCATGACCTGCCTGCGCAAGGCGCCCAGCAGGTCCATCTCGGGCGTGCTGAGTTCGGCCGGCACCAGGTCATATGCGCCATTCATGAAGAATGTGCCGTCGTGCTGCGAGGCCGCCACCTTGAAGCCGTCCCATGACCCGATCTGCGCGACCTCGGTCGGTTTCAGGCCGAGTGCCCGATGGATGTAGTCGAGCACGGTTTCATGCCGGTATCGCACGATGTCGTTGCTCTGGACATCCGGCTGTGGCTGGCCGGTCAGGATCTCGGAATAGCCCGGATACGAGAACCACAGCTTGTTGCGCACCGTGACCCTGCTGCCACGCGCCTGGTTGCCCAGCACCAGGCCGGCGGGCGCCAGCGTCTTCCAGAAGAATGGCATCAGGGCTTCGCGCCGCTCGATAGCGGTATCGCGCCAGTAGCGCGCGTGCGCGACTTTCATTTCCGCGAGTTCGGAATCCGCTTCGCCCGCGGCAATCAGCGCATCCATACCCGCGAACAATTCCTGGGTGCGCACGCCATCGAGCGTGACCAGGATGATATTTCCATCCGTCGTTCCGGCAGCCGCATGCGGCGGCGCCAGCGCGAGCAGCAGCACAGAGAGCGCAAGCGCAGCCTTGCACCCTTGCAGCAGAGAGCCATCGGCTTTGGAGATACCGCAAGCAGTCATTGACGCCTCACCAGATCTGGCTCAATCCTACACCAGGAGTCTCCGGAGCTGCTCGCAGGCATCGCGTGGTATGTTGGACAGCTTCAGACAACGAGTACGCGCACGACCGCGACGACGTGGCGCGCAAGATGATGCAAGACGACATCGCGCAGGCCGAGGAAATGGTACGCAATTTCCAACTGCGGCAGAAAACTAGGGCAAAGGAGTAGTGAGAAAGCCGATCGATGTCCCAACGCGAGCGATGGCCGCGTTCATCGCAGGGCAGGTCCCATCGCGCGCAAGGATTCTCGAAGTGGGATGCGGCGATGGGCGAGTTGCAATGGAGCTCCAGGCCAGAGGTTTCCAGGTCGTCGGCGTGGACTCCGATGAAGAGATCATCGCCAGGGCGCAAGAACGCGGCGCCCCTGTGGTACGGGCAACCTGGCCAGCATTCGAAACCGATGCCGTTGACGCGATCGCCTTCACCAGGTCGCTTCACCATATTCATCCGCTGCCCGCGGCAGTCAGCAGAGCGCGTGAGGTCTTGCAGCCGTCGGGGACGCTCCTGGTCGACGATTTCGCGTTCGACGAAGCAGATTCCGCAACGATCAATTGGTTCATGCGGGTTCTGGACTCGAGGACCGCGCGGGAACTCATCGCCTCGACTCCTGATGAGTTTGTCACCAGGCTGCTCGCCTCCAGGGACCCGGTGGCTGCGTGGTACCAGGATCACGACCACGAGCTGCACACGGCAGCGGCCATGGAACAGGCCGTCTCCAGGTGCTTTTCAATTCGGCACACGCAATCGGTGCCTTATATCTATCGTTATCTTGTTCCAGTACTGCCGGAGACACCTGAGGCTGCCAGATTCGTCGAGGCGATATTTAAGGACGAAGCGCGGCTTGGAAAACGTGGGGAACTCACGCTCATCGGCCGCCGCATCGTGGGATCGCTGCGGGTTGCTGGTTCTATGTGACGGGTTCCCCTGAGACTGCGCCGATCGGGATGCGGGTCTTGCGGCAAATCAGGGACAGGAATTACTCAAGGCCTTTTCCTCAGCACGGCGGTTGCGCGGCCGGGTGCCCTCGAAGGATTTGGCTGCGCGTGGCGTCTAATCCGCAGCAAGACATCCATTGCGACGGTAATTCCACGCAGAACCTGGAGCAATCGCCATGAATAGACATATTGAAACCGCTTGCAGGGCGGCACTGGCAGGTGTGGCGCTGGCGGCAGCGGCGACCCCGGCCACCGCTGCCCGGCCCGAGCCATTCAAGCAGACCAACATCCACTTCGAGACCAACGCCTCGGCCTGCGACATGGGCATTCAGATCAGCTTCGATACGGACGGCATCACGGTGGCCGAGGTCGAGAGTCCCTACGGCCAGGAAGTCTTCAGCATGCGGGGCGTCTACGGCCAGGAGGAGACGCACGACCTGACCGAGCTGTTCCAGGAACGCGTCGAGCCGCCGATCACCGAGCTGGAGCAGGCTCTCGGCTGCGAGCCTGCCGAGGACGCGATCTCGCTCACCGAGCTGCTCTCGAACTGGCCCGCCGGCTGGTACGAATTCGAGGGCGAGAGCGGGGAGACGGAATTCGAAGGCCAGGCCCGGCTCACGCACCGGGTTCCCGCCGGCCCTGGAATCACCGCGCCGGAAGACGGCGCCGTGGTCGCTCACGACGCCAATCTCCTGATCCGGTGGACCAAGGTGACGGGCCCGATCCTGCCTTACCTCGGGCCGGTCGAGATCGTCGGCTACCACGTCGTGGTCGTCGACATCACGGAGCCGGTGCTGGCCCCGGGACAGACGAAGACCGCATTCAACGCCGACCTCTCGAAGTCGGAAACCAGCATGCTGGTGCCGAAGCAGTACCTCGAGCCGAACCGGATCTACGAGTTCGAGGTCCTGGCCACCGAGAAGTACGGCAACCAGACCATCACCGAGGGCGGGGTCTTCTGTACGCGTCCGATGGCTGCTGCGGATTGCGAGGCGCCGTAGCAGCCGCGCTATATTCCGCGGCCGTTCGGGCGCCGGGCTAAAGCAGGTTTGCCGGGTCCAGGAGGTCCCACACCGCGAGCACGGTCATGACCATCACCATCGCCCATCCGAAGGTGAATACCCGGCGCCGCACCGGCACGTAGTTGGGGACGATGTGGGCGTAGGCATGCACGATGCGGCCCAAGGCGAAGAGCCAGGCGGCAATGAGAGCAGGGAGCCCGACGGCGTCCAGCGCCCATAGCGTGAACGACACCGCATAGAACACCACCGGAACTTCGAACTGGTTGCGGATGTTGTTGTTGATCTTCATCACGCTTTCGGGCCAGGCGTCGTCGTGCAGCGCGCGACGCGCCATGTTCACCTGGCCGAGCTTGATCGCGCGGGACTTGGCGTAGGCGAGCAGGGTGTAGACCGTCAGCGTCAGCAGCACCTGGACCAGCACCGGGACGAAGATGAGATTGCGGTTCATGGGGTCGACTCCTGAAGACCGGCCCTGGCCCTGGCGATCATCGATTGGACTTCTGGGCTGGTATTGATCGTTTGGTATCCGATTTCCGGATGTTGCTGTGGAAAAACCCGGAACAACTCATCTGCAAATGCCTGGCCAATGGACTCCACACCGGCAAAGTCGAAAACGACGACCTTGAATTGATCGACGCGGGCCAATACGCGCTTAGCCTGGGAGCGCGACACGAGCGCATCGCTACCGTACCGGGCGAGAGTAACCGGCACAACCGTCTTGGTGAATCCGACATCGTCGCCAGACGTGTACTGGTCGTAGATCTGACGCGCGGTTCTCGATGAATGATTGCCAAGTGTCATCGAAACCAGGGTGCCCGGTTTGCCACGGCGGCCGAGTTCAGGAATATGGTCTTCCGCCTGGCCGAATTGGTGCGAAAAGAACACCTGACCGGCTGCAATGACGAAAAAATCGACCATTCGTGACGAAAAGAAAATGCCTTCGCCACTGTGATTCTTCGGGTCGGTCGTCAGCTTTCCCTTGGAAAGCTCAAGTACGGCGTGGTGCTCGTCTGGCAGGTCGAACGCGTCGCGGATTTTCGCGAAGATCCCGACGCCGTCATCGAAAATGTCCATTTCGGTACTGGCCGCGGTCCTTTGCAGGCGGACAGTGATTCGGCGCCCGCCCGAGTGCTCGACGGCGTTGTTGAACATCTCCGTGAACACGGTCTGCCAGATATTCATCACATTGTCTGGCAGGGAACCAAGCCTGGGGCGAATGTCGTTGCTCCAGACGATGTCGTCCTGGGGCGCCGGTGCCATGTCGTACTGCCGATGCCATACGGAAAGTGGCGCAAGCTGGTAGCTACGGTTGCGGGTCTTGCCCGCTACCTTGAGACACCCTTCTTTTGTCAGCCTCTGCAGGTGCTTGTTGATTGCCTGACGGCTGATCTGAAATTTCGCTGCCGCCAGCTTCGCAATGTCCGCGGGGTGGGCTTCAACCTGGTCCAGAATGAACTGACGAATCTCCTCTCCGCGTGCCCGGATGCGTTTCATTTGGAAATTGCCAGCCAACTGATTGACAATCTAGAGGTGTCAGATTGTCAATCTTGTGACTCGTATTGTCAACTTTAAATGATTGATTGGAAACCGCCCTCGACGTAACATAAGACTTTGATAATACAGCAAAAAAAGACCCGCGCCTTTCAGCGCGGGCCCCGAATGACTGCTCCGGAGGGGAGATACAGTCAGGCACCTGGTCAGGGCAACTTCAGCGCGATCGCCACGTAGTTCGCCGTGAGCGTGAAGCTGCCGGCGTCGTAGGCACCGTGGGCGAACATGCCTTGCGCCTTGGCGCCGCCATTCAGCTTCTCGGTCAGGCGTGCGACGAACGGCGCCCAGTCGCGGAACAACTCGACATGCCCCGGCTCGCCGAGCGCGAACAGCCTGCGACCCGTGGCAGGCGCCACGGTCACGGGCGAGGCGAGCCCGGTGAGGTCGATGAGCCGCGGGCCGATCTTGATGTGATGACGCAGCCCGAGCTCCGGGTTCGCGGCGTCCACGACCAGGCCGTCAACGCCCATGGAGAGGAAGGGTGCTGCCGTGCCATTCTCGCCCCAGCCCACGCCCATGACCGCGCGCAGGCCGGAGAAATCCACCACCGTGCGGCCGACGAAATCCGGCGGCGCGAAACCGAATGGCGTCACGAAGCCGAACACGCGCACCGGGCCGGCGATCTCGACGCGGCGCAGGTCCAGAATGCCGGTCGCGGCCTCGTAATTGGCGGGGTCCGCGTCAGTCGCTGCCGTCGCGCCGGTGCCCGCGAAGTCGAAGATCGCAGGCCGGCGGCCATCGATGGAGAAAAGATCCATCGTGATCTGGCCCGGGTTCGCATCCACCACGGTGCCGGAGATGTGCGTCAGCTTCATGCGCACGCGCCCGGCGGTGGCATCGAGCGTGAGCGTATCCACGCTGGGCGTCGCCGTCACCTGGCCGAAGGCATGGATGCGCTGGCCGACCGAGATCGCGATCGGGCGCAGCAGGTTCCGCCCGCCGCCGTCGCGCGTGACGATGGTGTCGGGGCCGATCAGCACGGTGATGTCACCACGCAGGAACCGCGCGCCGCCGTCGCGGCGGATCACCGTGCCGCCGCGCACGGTGAGCGTATCGCCTGCGCGTGCGATCACATTGCCGTGCACCACGTCGAAGCGCGGGCCCGGCACGGAATCGCCGGCCAGCACATCGGAAGCCGTGAACGTGCGATCGGAAAGATCCAGCACGCCGAAGGCAGCGGTCGGCGTGCCGGCGGGCTTGCCCGCGAGCGTCGCAAGACCGGCGGCGCCTTCATACTCCATGCCGTCGATCTCGAACGCGGTCGAGGGCGTCGTGTGCACCGTGTGGCGCCCGAGCCACGCATCCGGATGATTGAAAGGTCGCAGATCGATGACATAGGTAGAGGCATTCGTGTCCACGGAGACCAGCGGCCCGCGCACGCGCAGTTCCTTGTCCTCGACGGGCTCGATGGTCGCGACCACAAACGGCCGGGCGACGGCTGTCGCCGGCACCGTCGTAATGTCCACCTCGTGGGAGGCGGCGAGATCGAAGTCGAGCTGCAGCATTGCCGGGCGTCCCGGCGCAATCACGACGTGATTGCGGTTGTCGAGCATCAGGTCGAGATCGATGACGCCGAGCGCCTGGCCAGTGGAATCAACGACCGTCGCTGCGACCGGCACGCCATTCACTTCGACGCTGACATCCGCATTCGCGTAGTCGAGCCGGATCGAGGCGCTGACATAGCTGCCATTCGGGATGGTCGCGGCCGTGACGAGTTCGGTCAGCTCCACCAGCCCGGCGAAGTCCACGCGCTGGCGCGTCGGCAGGGCCTCGACGCGCGCGCCATCCGCTTTCTGCAGCGAGAGGGAGACGACATCCACGGAGTAGGAGAGGAAATCGCCATCCGCGTCGGTCAGTCCAATCAACACCGTGCCGCAACTGCTGGGGTCGCAGCCCTGGCTGGTGATGGGATTACTACCGCTGCCACCACCGCCACCACAGGCGGCAAGGGTCAGCATGAGCGCGGACAGGCTTGCCACGATCCAGGCATTCAACCGGATCATTGGGTTGGCCAGGGTCCAGAAGACAGTTTGGAGGGACGACATAATTCAGGCTCCCACAGAGGGTTAGAGGGTTCTGGGGATAGAACGTGCGCGAGCGGGTGGCGTTGACCGGCCAGGAACCGCCGCTAACCGGGCGGACGCAAAAGCGCCCAGGGGGTTTCCCTCCTGGGCGCCGTATTGGCCGTTTCGGATGCCTGGATTAGAGGCTGATGCCGAGCTCTTTGGCCACATCCACTGCGATGAAGTTGTTGCCGGTTGGCAGGCTCTGCGCGTAGTAGCCGCCTTCCTTCAGCTCGCGCTGCATGGCGACGATATTCGCGTCGGTCATGTTCTGGTCGCAGAGCAGCGGGCGCCATTGCAGCGCAGGTTCACGCACCAGCTTGCTTGACGTGAAGGCCTGATATTCGGCCGGAACCGGAATCGCCTCGCTGCGTGCCGGCTTTACCAGCACCTGCTCGGTGACAGCCTCGTAGACTGTGAAGAGGCGTGCAATTCTGACCAGCTTCGGGGTGTAACCGGCGTCCAAAATTGACCACCCCGTACCCTGTGCGGCCGACAGGCTGATCAGGGGTGACTGGGGTGCTATGCGTGGAAACGATTGGCAAGATCCGCCGGCGACGGCTGATCCATTTAGGGATCGCATGCGCGCCTATGTGAATTAGGGTGGACGCGCCGAAGGCCTGCCAAACGCCCGACTCGTCCTCGGCGCTGCATCCGATCTCTGCTCCGGCTGCGCCTCAGCAGCACGCGATGGCTGCATCGTCGCCCTGCCTTCCCGCGGCGTCTCGGCGACCGGCCGCTCCGGCGCGCTCTGTACTGGAGTGACGCTGCGCCGCTTATCGCCTTGCCGTATCCGCGCCAGCCGGTTCGCCTCGATCAGGCGTTCACGACGCGGCTCCACATCCACCGGCGGCGTGTCCTGGTCCGGTACCGCTCCCGGCTCGCGCGGTTCATCGCGACGCGGACGGCGCGGGTGATCGCGCGGCTCATCATCACGCCGGTCGCGGTCGCGCCAGTCGCGGTGCGGTTGCCCATAGGGCCGCGGGTCATGCGCGAAGTGCCGCCGGTGGAACTGCGGCCCCGGCACCCAGCACCAGCGGTCGCGGTGATCCAGGTAGGTCCAGCGGCCGCTGTAGTTGGTGTAGTAGCCCCAGGGCGCGGGATCGTACCAGCCCCAGCCGAAGCCGACGCGCTGCCAGTGGCCGCCGTAGTACGGCGACCAGCCGGCGTAGCCATGGCTCGGCATCCACACGCGCCCGTAGCGCGGCTCGTCATACCACTCGCCGTAGCTGTCGAGTTGTTCGTATCCGTCATCTTCGAACGGGGTGTAGCGCGGCGGCTCCGTTTCGGCGACCCGTACCTCGCGATTCAGGACCCACTCGTCGAACTCATCCGCGGGCCGCGGCGTCTCGAGGCGGGCGATCGCATCGCGCCCTTCGAGGCGCGCGCGCTGATCGCCCGCGATGCGTACCGGGCCGCCGGCCGTCGCGATCTCCGCCACGCCGCCGTGCACGGTGAGGACGCTGGCATCATCCGCATCGACGTCCACGCGATATTCGCCCGGCTCGATGAGCGCGATGGCGGCGTTCGGCGTGAGGATCTCGAAGGTCTCGTCCGCAAGCAGATCCCGCAAGTTCAGGCGCACGGCGCCGGCGCTGAGATTGAGCCGGACGGTCTGCTCGTCGAGTTCGACGATGGCTAGCGCGGCCTCCTCGTCGAGATGGATCGTGGCGCTGCCGAAGGCGAATTCGGCCCGGCCGCCGGTCCCGGTATTGATGTGATCGCCGGGCGCGAGCGGCCGGTCGGGGAGGGTGGAGATCGCGCGTTCCTGTGCGCTGGCGAACGTCACCCGGCCTTCGACATAAGCGAGGTGCGCGAGGCGTCCGGGCGGATCGAGGGCCTCGCCCCAGGCGAGGCTCGATGCCGTGAGCGCGAGAACGAGTGCTGTGGCACGCAACATCATGGCGAATCTATCCTACCCCTAGGACATGAACGGGGGCTGAAGAGTTCGAATTTCGGCCGCGGCAAGTATCCGGCCAGGGAAGCGGCGTAGACGGACTACGATTCCTGGGTCGCGACTGCCCGTGCGACGCCCTCGATCAACGGGCAGTCGTCACCCATCATCATCACGCATTGGAATTATTGATCGCGGGCCGCAACGGGGAGACCTCCGCTACGAGCGCCCCCCGATCGTGAGCCATGTTTCTTCTCACGCGAGGAACTCCGGCGTCAAATTCACGTGCAATGTCCTGATGGGGAAGCAAAGTTCTAGCTTGAGCCTCAGATAGCCCTGGCGCAGAATTATGGTTTGAGCGACCGACTTGGGACAGGCACTTCGTCGATTGAGGTCTCAAATGTTTCGCCGCACGGTTTCTGGCTGCTCATTGGCGGCGACGAATTGTTTGTGTCTTTTGACAAATTTCCATGGTTTCGAGACGCGTCCATTGCGCAACTCACTCGCGTCGCGTTGCCGTCTCCGCACCATCTGCGCTGGCCGGATCTGGACATTGACCTGGCGGTCGAATCGATCCGCAGCCCGGAAAAATTTCCGCTGGTATCGCGCCCTGACACCTGACATTTTCAGGCGTAGCCGCTTGATTCCCATGCCATTGCCAGCACGTAATACCCGTGCCGATCGGAGCTCTCGCTCCTACCAACCGACCTGACCAGGCGCGGCTCCGACATTCCAAAGCTGATTGAGCGGCCGTCGAAGGCGGCGGCCGGGAAACCGCGCGTGGCGCGGCGAGCGACTGTCGCGTGGCGCGCCTGAAAGAGAGGTGTGCAATGACGACGCTTATTTATGACGTGGATGATGGCTGCATGATGGGGACCCTGCTCCCGCCGCCCCCGGGTTTCGTGCCGCCGACGATCGCCGAATCTCTCGAGAAAGGGTTCAACGGAGAGGCCGATTTCTATGTCTTGCACGGCAAGCCGAAGATGGTGAAGGTGACGCACGGTATCAGCTGAGTGCGGTGCTCAAGTCGAAGAATCGATTTGATTGCGGTGGATTAAGGAGGGGCGGCGGCCGTCATCGTGGGCAACTCTAGGACGGCAAATGCAGTCCTGGAGAGTGAACCTGATTCACATGCATGATGTGTCTGGATTGACAGTACCTAATATGGGTACTATCGTACCCAATATGGGAACCAAACGAATCCGACGCAGGGCCTTTCCGGCCGTAAGCCTCGGCGACGCACTATTCGGCGGTATGCGGCAGCGCATTCTCGGCCTTTTGTTCGGCAGACCGAAGCGGAGCTTCTACGCCAAGGAATTGATTCGCCTGGCCGATGGTGGGTCGGGTGCCGTGCAGCGCGAACTCGAGCGTCTGGCGCAAAGCGGACTGGTGACGGTGCGCCCGATCGGAAACCAGAAGCACTTTCAGGCTAATCCGGAATCCCCGATCTTTGCGGAGCTTTGCTCCGTTGCCCAAAAGACGTTCGGCCTTGCGGATCCTTTGCGGGATGCGTTGCATCAATTGGCGCCGCGGATTCTGGCGGCATTCATTTATGGCTCGGTCGCAAAGCACCAAGACACGGCAGCAAGTGACGTGGATCTGATGATCATTGCTGACAAGCTCTCGTACGGCGACTTGCTGATCGCACTTGAGCCCGTGACGTCGGATCTGGGGCGGCAGGTGAATGCGACAGTCCTGACGAAGAAGGAACTGGCCCAGCGTGTCAAGGACCGGAGTTCGTTCGTGACTCGCATGCTGGCGCAGCCCAGGATATGGCTAATCGGGGCGGAGGATGACATCCGCGTTTGAAAAGCTGTGCGGGCCCGGCAGGCCGCTGAAACAAGAGTCACCCGATGTCAGGGAAATTGCGGGTCTCCGGCGCTCAGCTCTCGCGCGATTGGATGATGCTGCCAAGGCTGGTCTGGCGCTTGATAGTCGCTTCGACCTTGCTTACGGTGCCGCGCATTCCCTGTGCGTAGCCGCGCTACGCTGTCATGGCTATAGGGCTACTCAACGATACATCGTATTTCAGTTGCTGCCGCATACGCTGGGGCTCGGCCCCGAGGTCTGGCGGGTGCTTTCAAAATGCCACGACCTGCGCAACCTGGCGGAGTACGAAGGCGAAATGAACGTGACCGAGACACTGATTGCAGAATTGATTGGAATCTGCAGGCGCTTGACTGCAGAACTGGATAAGGTCAGTCCGGCCGGTTGAATTGACCTGGCGGTCGAGTCAATCCGCAGTCCGGAAAAATCTCCGCTTGATTCCCGTCCCACCGGCACCAAGTAATATCCGTGCCGATCGGAGCTCTCGCTCCCACCAACCGACCTGACCAGGCCCGGCTCCGACATTCCGAAGCTGATTGAGCGGCCGTCGAAGACGGCGGCCGGGAAACCGCCGTGGCACGGCGAGGGACTGTCGCGTGGCGCGCCTGATAGTGAGGTGTGCGATGACGACGCTTAAGGTTGATGAAAATGATGGTTGCATGATGGGAACTCTCCTGCCGCCGCCCCCAGACTGGGTTCCGCCGACGATTGCCGAGTCACTGGAGCATGGATTCGACGGGGAGGCCGATCGCGCTCTTTGCGATGATGGACTACGCGGAAGACTGGTCCATTCCTTCCGGTGATTTACGGGAAGGAAATCACGGAGGAAGAGTTCCGCACGATGGTGAAAGTGATTCACGGGCTTAGCTGACGAAGACACCGAGACGAGCTACGACGAGCTGCGCGGGCAGTTCGGCGCACGCATCTTGAGTTAGCGCAACGGGAATGAGGACGAAGGCAGCCGATTCGCGACTTTCGGGAGCGCGTGCCCAGCCGGAAGATGGCTGCGATGCCATCGCAAATTCAACACCGCGATTCAGAGAGCATAGCCGAGCGAATTCTCGTAATTCGTGGACAACGTGTGCTGCTGGACGCTGACCTTGCCGTGCTTTACGGCGTGAGCACGAAGGCTTTGAACCAGGCACTTAAGCGGAACAAGGGGCGGTTTCCCACCGATTTTGCTTTTCGAATCAATGCATTGGAAAAGACCAAGGTGGTCACAATCTGTGACTACCTCACGAAAATCAAATTTTCGAAAACGCTGCCAGTCGCCTTTACGGATTACGGCGCCATCATGGCAGCTACGGTACTCAGCAGCCCGCGCGCCGTTGAGATGTCAGTCTACGTCGTCCGGGCCTTCGTGAAACTGCGGCAAGTCCTGGCATCGAACACCGAGCTCGCGCGCAAGCTCGAGGCGCTGGAGAAATCCGTCGCGACACTCGATTCCAGGACGCGAAAGCAGTTCGAAGAGGTCTACCGCGCGATCCGCGCGCTGATGGCGCCACCGGCCGCGAAGGCGCGGCCGATCGGGTTTACGGCGGACATCAGCAGCAACAAATAGCTACGAAGCTGCGCCCCGGCACCAAGTCACACAGCGCCCGGATTTTCGATGCGCCTTTCCCTGGGCTGCCGCGGCCGCAGTCCGGGCACCAGCATCGGCACCTGGCTCTGGTACTCCTGGTACGAGGCGCCGTGCTCGGCGATGAGGTCGCGCAGGCAGGCGATCGTATTTGCGAGGGATCGAGGTTTCCTGGCGCCTGCGGACTGACAGGATTTCCGTCAGGCGCCCGGCCGCGGGACTCCTCGCGGATCAGGGAACAACGCTCAGGTAGTACTCCGTATCGGGGTTCGGCATCCCATCCAGCCTGCTGAGCAAATACTTGTTCGTGCCGACCGCGTCGTAGAACACGAACAGGCCGTGCTGGAAGTAGGCGAGGCTGTTGACCGTCACGGGTCCGAGCCCATAGACGGCCAGGCGATTGAGGAAGTCGCTTTCGTAGAACGCGAGGTGCTCGTAACATGGCCCGGCCAACAGGAGGAACTCGCAGTGATACAACTCGTACTCGATCATGGCGATCTCGGTCAGAGCGGCGGACTGGCTCAGAAAACGGATCCGCCATCCATAGGGGCTTGAGGGACCTGACGGGGACAACTGCAGCGCGCCTGAGTAGACCATGTCTTGAGCGCGGTCCGTGCTCGACCGGAAGGTATTGCCGCAAGCCGTATAGATTGTGGTGCCAGTTTCCTGGAACCAGAGATTACCGCACATCCCGTAATCGCCGTGGTACGGCGAGTCGTAAAGAAGCGATGCAACGCCTGAGGTGATATCCCACTTCTGGATATCGCTCGGCGAGAGACCGTTGTCTGCCGTATAGATGAAGTCCGCGGAAGAATGCAGGCGCGCGTGCGAGCCGGCGCGCAATGGATAGCTGCCGAGCCGCTCGGTATTGGTGGCAATCTCGATCGAATGTGGCTGTACCCACTGGTCGACCCGCGGGAACGCGTGCACGCTGCCGCGGCCGTCCAGCACCAGGTCGAAGACGTCGGCGCTGACATTGAGCACTATCGAAGCCGGCGCACCCGCCTGCCCGATCGTGGTCAGGTCGAGGACGGTGATCAGCGCATCGTGGCCGACCGCCGCGGTCAAGCCATCCGGAGAGATCGAGACGGCGGTCGGCACTTTGTTGAGCGGCCGCTGTTGCTCGATGCCAGTGGCGACGTCGTATACATATAGCGCGTTCGCGGGGTAACTGCCGACCATGACGATCTTGTTGAGCGCTTTGCTGAATTCCGCATCGACGATGTTGTGCGGTAGGGCGACGCGGCTTGTGACGGCGAGCGGTGTGACGCCTGGCTCCGGCGTCGCGCCCACGGAGAAGGTCGTAGACACGGTGAATGGGCTGCCTTGCAGCTGTCGCACGCAGCTCGAGTCGTAGCAGACCGTGACGGTTACGGTGTCGCTGTACGTGCCGGTGCCGAGCGACTGGCCCGACCGGAAATTGATGTCCACGTCGGCGGACGCACCGGCGGCGAGGACCTGGGGAGTCACGTCCCGGACGCCGTTCGACGTATGGCTGGTCTGCACGTAGATGCCCGAGACCGGCGTCGGGGAGATCGTGAGAAACACGGATGCGGTGCGGCTATACGTCTCGTCGGCGCCCGCCGCGACCAAGATCGAACTGTTGTCGATGGTCACGGTGGACGTGCCGTTTCCGCTGACGACGTAGGACGTTGTGATATTGATAGGGCTGCCCGCGACCTGGGTCACGCATGGCTGCTCGGCGCAGATGCGAAGCTCGATGGTGTCGGCGTAAGTGTTGTTCTGGAGCGAGCCGGGTAACCGGAAGACGATGTGCAGAATCGCTTGCGTGGCGCTGCTGTTGACGAACTCGACCCTGTCGATGCCGAGCGTCGAATAGGTACCTTCGACGAAAAGCCCGGCCGCAGGTGGATTGGTGACCGTCAGCATGACCATGGCGACCGGCGAGTCGTTGCCTGGGGTGGCCGCGACAGAGACGCTGCTGGTGCTCGCGCTGATGCGCGGGCGGGGTTCTGCTGAGTTGCCACCGCCGCCGCAGGCCTGCAGCAGCGCCGCGAGTACGAGCACGATCCCCGATCGCGCAAATGCCAGCTTCATCCCCTGACCTCCCTGTTGTCATGGGCGCCCAGCTTCTTGTACGGTCAAGCCTACGCTTGTCGGGCTGTTCGATCGGCAGAAGTTTGGAATTGTCAGGAAATCTACAGGGTTGGATGGACCCTGGTGGCCTGAGCCGCTTGCGCCGATTCCTCGTCACCGTCGACCACGCTGGTACAGTCGAGGCTCATGAGTCCAGGCCGTCGGGAGGACCGGGAATAATGCCGCCAACGCTCCACCCAAGCGCCCTCGCGCTTTCGCTCGTCCTGGTCTTGCCCATGGGTGCGCAAAGCGCGAGCTCCGATCGATCCGCATCGATATCGCCCGCGGCATCGAATTCCTCCGGGAAGGACGCCTCTGCCACGCTTGGAGCCGCCCCGGGAGTCAAGGTCACGCAGCTCACGATGCCCCCGAACGGTCACGAACTCTCCTATTACGACATCGCCGCGTACTCGCCCGCGACCGGACTCGCCTACGTGAATCGCCGCCGGATACGCGCACCCGGCATCAAGCCGGTGTGGGATGTTCTCGCCGTCGACCTCGCCACCGCCGAACAGTCACTGCTCGTCTCCCGCCGCCCGCCGGACTCCGCGACCGCGCGCTTCGACATGAGCGCCGACGGGCGCCTGATCAGTTACCTGCGTATGAACGATCCACCGGAGCGCGGCTTCGATCTCTACGGCTATCGGCTCGACCGGCCTGGCGAATTCCGGATTACGCGCGCCGATTACGCGGTTCAAGGTGCCACGCTCAAGACATCGCCCGCCGCATGGGACGCGCAGACGACGCAGTACCTGCTCGCCTATACGATCGGCCCGCAGCTCTACGTGGTGCGCGATGATGGCAAGTCGGCCGCTGGCAACGGACCGCAGGCGGTGCCGCTCGATGATCCGGACCGCGGCCTCTCTTTCCACCGCCTGCGCCTCGATCCCGTCTACCCGCACATCGTGTTCTACCGCCGCGAGACGAAGACGGCCGGAGCCCGTGAACCCGGGGCGCCTCCGCGTCTGGCCATGTACCTCGCGGACCTGCGAGCAACGCCGCCGCGCGGCGTGCCATTCGCTCCTGCCGACGGCGCTTCGCACCCCGGCTGGACTCCGGACGGTCAGAAGATCGCGGTCGCCGGTGCGTGGACCGAGTACACGGTCGTGGACGGGCGGGGACGCCTGACCGATTCGCTCGCGGAGCGAGCCATGCCGGGCAAACGGATCGGTCCCTTTGCGCCGGGCATTCGCGAGCGCTCCGAAGCCTTCTACGGCACCTACTCGCCGGACGGCCGGTGGATCGCGATTGCCACCCGTGCGAGCAAAAAAGCGCCCGGAGAACTCTTCCTGATGGATGCCAGCGAAGGAACCGTTCGCCGGCTCTGCAGGACGGACTACTTCGGGCGCCACACGGCCGGCGCGCCGCGCATCGCGTTCGTCGGCAACACCGGGAAGATCCTGCTCAGCACGGACGCGAGCTGGGGGCGCAAGCGCGCCGAGTTGCCGCAGCTGTATCTGGTGGACCCGGGTAGCGGAGCCACGAATTCGCGAGGCGGGTAGGTGACCGCGCAGAAAAGGAAAGGCCCCGCGCGGGGCCTCTCGTTCAATCCTCCATCAGGAAACTCCGGAGCTGCTCGCTGCGACTGGGGTGCCTTAGCTTCCTGAGCGCCTTCGCCTCTATCTGCCGGATGCGTTCACGGGTGACGTCGAACTGCTTGCCGACCTCCTCGAGCGTGTGGTCGGTCGACAGGTCGATGCCGAAGCGCATGCGCAGCACCTTGGCCTCGCGCGGCGTCAGCTGCGACAGCACGCCGTGCACGGTCTCGCGCAGCGACTCGACGGTGGCGGAGTCCAGCGGGCTCTCGGCCATGGCGTCCTCGATGAAATCGCCCAGGTGCGAATCCTCGTCGTCGCCGATCGGGGTCTCCATCGAGATCGGTTCCTTGGCGATCTTCAGCACCTTGCGGACCTTGTCCTCGGGCATCTCCATGCGCTCGGCCAGTTCGTCCGGCGTCGGTTCGCGGCCCATCTCCTGCAGCATCTGGCGGCTGATGCGATTCAGCTTGTTGATGGTCTCGATCATGTGCACCGGGATCCGGATGGTGCGCGCCTGGTCGGCGATCGAGCGCGTGATGGCCTGGCGGATCCACCAGGTGGCATAGGTCGAGAACTTGTAACCGCGGCGGTATTCGAACTTGTCGACCGCCTTCATCAGGCCGATGTTGCCCTCCTGGATCAGGTCCAGGAACTGCAGGCCGCGGTTGGTATATTTCTTGGCGATCGAGATCACGAGGCGCAGGTTGGCCTCGACCATCTCCTTTTTCGCGCGCCGCGCCATCGCCTCGCCGGTCGCGATGTCGCGATTGACGCCCTTCAGTTCCTGGATCGAGCGCGTCAGGCGCTTTTCGAGGGCCTTCAGGTCGTGCTGGCGGCGTGTGACCTCGTCCTTCAGCCGGCCGAGCGCAGCCGAATGCTTGCGCTTGGCGCGGATGTGCTTGTCGATCCAGCGCGTATGGGTCTCGTTCTTCGGGAAGGTCGCAATGAAATCCTTGCGCGGCATGCCGGCCTGGCGCACGCAGATCGTCATGATCTCGCGCTCGAGGCGGCGCACTTCGTCCACGTGGCTGCGCAGATTTGCGACCAGCGCATCGAACATCTTCGGCGCCAGCTTCAGCTCCATGAACTGGGCCGAGAGTTTCTTGCGGGCGCGGACGACCTTCGGCTCCTTGGCGCCGCGCGCCGTCCCCAGGCCCTTGGCGACCTGGTTGTGCAGGCGCCCGATCGCGGAAAAGCGGCGCGCGGTTTCTTCGGGGTCCGGCCCGGTGTCGACGGCTTCCTCTTCTTCGTCGGAATCCTCGTCCTCGTCATCCGAGTCCGGCTCTTGCTTCTTGACGATCGTCTTCGGATTGTGCGGCTGCGCAATTTCATCCGGCGCATTCGGGTCGAAGAAGCCGACGATGATGTCGGTCAGGCGGCCCTGGCCGCCCTTGACCGGTTCGTAGGCGCCGAGCAGGAAATCGTAGGTCGGCGGGTAATAGGCGAGCGCGGAACGCACCTGGTCCAGGCCTTGCTCGATGCGCTTGGCGATGCGGATCTCGCCCTCGCGGGTCAGCAGTTCGACCGTGCCCATCTCGCGCATGTACATGCGCACCGGATCGGTGGTGCGGCCGAATTCCGAGTCGGCGATGGCGAGTGCCGCGGCGGCTTCTTCCACGGCCTCCTCGTCGGGGGCGGAGGCATCGGTCAGGAGCAGCGCTTCGGCGTCCGGTGCTTTTTCATACACCGTGATGCCCATGTCGTTGATCGTGTTGACGATGTCTTCGATCTGCTCCGGATCGACGATTTCCGGAGGCAGGTGGTCATTGACCTCGGCGTAAGTCAGGTATCCCTGTTCCTTGCCGCGCGCAATCAGGAGCTTGAGCTGCGACTGGCGGTCTTCAGGGATGATCGGGAGCTTTTTCTCGCTCAAGGATAAATCACCTAGGTTCGGGGCAGGCAAAAAAGAGCCGAATATTATACAGTCTGGGGGCTCTGCCGTCTCTTGCGACAGCCTTGTTCAGGCCCCTGCCGGACTACCGCGTTCGCCCAGAAGTTGTTGAAATTCCTGCTGTTCTTCAGTCGTCAGCTTGCGTTCGCGCGAAACTGCAATCAACTCGTTCAGGCGCTTGTCAGGGCCGAATTCCGCCGCGAGGCGCTTGAGCGCCATGGCCAGGTCGCGGCCCGCTGCGCGGCCGTCGCTAACCAGCGATTCCTCGGCTGCCAGTTCAGCGAGCCGCGCGCCCTCCGGCCGCTCTCTCCAGCGTTCGATCAGCTGCGCCGTGCTGAGTTCCGGTTCGGCCTGCGCCATTTCCAGCAGCTCCAGCAGGACCGCGAATCCCTTGTGGTCGCTGTGCAGAAATGCCGGTGGTTCCGCGACCGCGCGCGCCGCTGACGGGTGGTGCAGCAGCAGCATGATGGCCTGGGTCAAGAGCGGCTGGCGCCCTGCGGATACCGCTGTCCTGCCCGGCGCGGGCCTGCGGCCCCTGGGCTTTTCCGGACGTCCTTTCAGCAATTCCGCGAGGCGACCGGCCGGCATGCGGACTTCCTGAGCCAGACGCTCGAGCAGCAGTTCGTGATAAACGCCTGCCGGCACGCGCGCGAGCAGCGGCCGCGCAAGCTCCGCGAGCCGCGCGCGCCCGTCGACATTCGTCAGATCCGCCTGCGCCGCGAGCTGCGTCACGAGGAATTCCGACAGTGGCAGCGCCGTCGGCAGGCGCGCCTCGAAAGCCTCCCGGCCTTCCTCGCCGACCAGCGTGTCCGGGTCATGGCCTTCGGGCAGGAACAGGAAGCGCAGCTGCCGGCCGTCGCGCGCGTGCTCGAGTGCATTCTCGAGCGCGCGCCAGGCTGCCGCGCGGCCCGCGCGATCGCCGTCGAAACAGAAGACGAGTTCGCTGGTCACGCGGAACAGCCGGTTCAGGTGCTCGGTTGTCGTCGCCGTACCAAGTGTCGCGATTGCATAGGCGATACCCGCCTGCGCGAGCCGCGCGACATCCACATAGCCCTCGACGACCAGCAGGCGCTCGATCTTGCGCAGCGCCTGCCGCGCCTCGTAGAGACCGTACAGTTCCCGCCCCTTGTGAAACAGCGGCGATTCCGGCGAGTTGAGGTACTTCGGCTCGCCCTCGTCGACGATGCGCCCGCCAAAGGCGATCACGCGCCCGCGCGCATCGCGGATCGGGAACATCACGCGGTCGCGGAAGCGGTCGTAGAAACCGGATTCGCCCTTGCCGCTGCGCTCGATGACGAGGCCGGCCTCGGCCAGCAGTCGCTCGCGGTCCGCATTGCCGCCAAAGCGCTTCAGCACCGCATCCCAGGAATGCGGCGCGTAGCCGATCGCGAACTTGACGCAGGTCTCGGGAGTGATGCCGCGATTCGCCAGGTATTGCCTGGCGCGCGGGGTTTCGCGGAGCGTGTCGCGATAGAATTGCGAGACCTGCGCCAGCAGCTCGTAAAGTTCATCGCCGGGCCGCGTGCGCGCGCCGCGCCCGTCGTCCTCGCGCGGCACTTCGAGCCCGAGCCGCGACGCAAGTTCATCGACCGCTTCCGGGAATGACAGCTTGTCATGCTCCATCAGGAAGCCGAGCGCCGTGCCATGCGCGCCGCAGCCGAAACAGTGATAGAACTGCTTTTCGGGGCTGACCCAGAATGACGGTGTCTTTTCGGCGTGGAACGGACAGCAGGCCTTCCACTCGCGGCCGGCGCGCTTCAGCTGGACGCGGCCGCCCACCAGTTCGACGATGTCGGTGCGGGCTATCAGCTCGTCGATGAAGGACTGCGGGATGCGGCCGGTCATGCGACAAGATACCGCGATCTGGAACTTTTCGGCTCGATGGGGGTACAGTAGGGCCACCGGCTCCAGCAGGAGCGTCCCGGCGGGCAGCAGCCAGAACCATCGGGGGAAATCATGTCATACGCGCGAAGAATCGTAGCCATTGCAGCAACGGCGTGTCTGCTGGCGGCGCTGGCCGCCTGTTCCGGCGAAACCGACAAATCGGCATCGGGCGCCGCAATGGACCGTAACCTCGAGGAAACGCAGGGCGTCGTGCTGCTCAGTGGCCTGCCGACGCTCGATACCAGCCACAGCGTGGCCATCGTGGAACTGGATCCGGAAGCGAAAAACTTCGGGGAAATCCTCAGCGAATTCGAGTTCAGGGGCCACGAGCTTCCCTTGCACCATCTCTACTACAGCCCGACCGGCCGCCTCTACTCGACCGGCCTCGACCCTGACTGCAGCCTTGCGGAGATCGGTCTGTCTCGCGACGCGAGCGGGAAACCGGTCATCGACGGCATCAACTGCCTCGACACCAAGGGCCAGCAGGTCGGCGAGGACATCATCTGGCACACCGTCAACGGCAAGGACTACATGTTCGTCACCTTCATGGGTGGCACCGGTGTCGACCAGGCCGACTGCGGTTCGATCGGGGTCTTCGATCCGCAGAGCAACGAGGTGATCAGGATCATCGAGGCGCGCAGGAGCGTGGTTGGCAAGGACAAGCCTTACATCATGTATCCGCATGGCATTTCGGCCTACGGCGACCGGCTGGTGGTCAGCTCGACGGTGCATCCCGACCTCAAGACCGGGGTCGGCAACGCAATCACGGTCATTGACCTCAACACCTTCGAGCCGATCCAGAATATCGTCACCGAGGACGCGAAGCCGGTAGGTTTCCCCTCGTCGCCGGTCGAGGTCCTGTTCGTCAGGCCGGACATCTCGAAGCTCGCCAAGCCGGGCGTCCTGGTCAACACGATGTTCGGCTTCGAGGTGTGGAAGATTCCCTACGACGAGGCGACCAGGAGCTTCGCGGCTCCGGTGAAGGTGTACGACGGCGTCACCGAGAACACCGGTGTGCCGCTCGAGTTCTACGGCAACGAGACTGAATTGTTCATCAGCCATTCGCTTCCCGGCGTCGTGAAAAGGTACCAGCTCGACAGCCTGCCGGACCTGGTGCCCGCAGGGCCCGACCTTCAGGCGGCAGCCGGCGCGCACCACCTGGTGTTCTTTTCGACCCGCTCCGGGCGCAAGGTCGTCGCGGTGCAGAACAATCTGCTGAATCTGGGCAACGCCGCCGACAACGATCCCACCGATGTCGATTTCATCGCCAAGGTGAACGATCATTCGATCACGGTGCACGACCTGCAGACCGGTGAGCGCCTGGCCGCACTCGATTTCAAAGGTCGCTACCGCAAGGGCGTGGATAATGTCGAGGCCTTGTTCGGGTCGGGCTTCGTGCATCACCACTGACGGGCGGTGTGGACCAGGATTCTCGCTGTCGCGGCGCTGCTGGCCGCGCTGTCGTTCGCGTATTTTCGCGGCGGCATGACGACGCCAGCGCGGATCGCGACACCGCTCCGGGATTTTTCCGCGCCATTCGTGTTTGGCAGATTCCAGCTGCCGGAACGGAATCCGCTGACCGCGGAGTCGGTCAGGCTGGGACGGCGGCTGTTCTACGACCCACGCCTGTCGGGCAACAATGCGCTGTCCTGCGCGACCTGCCATGTCCAGAGCCTGGCTTTCACCGACGGCAGACCGACCGGTGTCGGCATCTCGGGCAAGCCACTCGCCTTCAATACAATGAGCCTCGCCAACCTGCTGTGGGGGCCGCGGCGCTTCTTCTGGAACGGTCGCGCGGCCTCACTGGAAGAACAGGCGCTGATTCCACTGCAGCACCCCGACGAAATGGCGCAGGATCCGGAGCAGCTGGTTCCCGAGCTCGGCGAAGACCCGGATTACCGCGAACTTTTTGCTGCCGCCTATGGCGAAATCAGCCTCGAGGCCGCGAGCGCCGCGCTGGCATCGTTCGTGCGCACGCTGGTGTCGTCCAATTCGCGCTACGACCGGTTCCTGCGCGGCGAGCTTGCGCTGACCGAACTCGAGGAACTGGGGCGCAAGCTGTTCACGGCTCACCCCGATGTGAAAGCCAGTCGGCGCGGGGCCAACTGCATCGACTGCCACAGCCAGTTCCTGACCAGCGGCTTCAGCACGGGCTATGACGGGTTTGCCAACAACGGGCTGGACGCGGAGGAAGACTTGCCGGCGGGGCTGATGGAGGTGACGGGGAAAGCGGAGCATCGCGGACTGTTCAAGGTGCCGACGCTCCGCAACATCGCCCTCACCGCGCCCTACATGCATGACGGTCGATTCAGGAGCCTGGAAGATGTGCTGGAACACTACGATAGCGGAATCAGGACGAGCAGCACCCTGAGTGCGCTGATCCGGGAAGCCGACAATCTGCACAAGAATTCCGAGGACCGCATCAGCCTCAATCTGACGCAGCATGAGAGGGCCGCCGTCATCGCGTTCCTGCACACGCTGACCGACGAGGAATTCGTGACGGCCGAGCGGTTTTCCAGCCCCATCGCAGGGCAGTGACTGGGATGGCCGGCAGGCGTTTCCTGGTCCTTGGCACGGCACTCCTGGCGGCAGCCGCGGGTATCGCGGCCTATTACGAATATCGCTCCGCGCAGCCCACCCGGCTGACATTGCGCTTCCATCCATTCGTCGGCAGCGACGCTCTGGTGCGGAACGAGGCGCGCTACGCCAATCCGGGCGGCAAGGGACTGTTCAAGGTTCGCGACTTCCAGTTCTTCGTCAGCAATATCCGCCTGCTGGCCGACGACGGTGCGAACTTCATCGAACCCGGGAGCTATCACCTGGCGCGCTTCGACGGCGAGGACGGGACCTGCGTGATCTTGATCGAGAATATCCCGCGCGCAGACTACCGGCGCATCGAGTTCGGTATCGGCGTGGACCCCGTGGCCAATGGCTCGATCGCCGCGGTGGGCGATCTCGACCCGAACGGACGCATGGCCTGGAGCTGGGATGTAGGTTACAAGTTCGTCCTGTTCGAGGGTGGCCTGATGCTGGCAGACACCCAGTATCCACTCGTCTACCACGTCGGATTCAACGAGAACTACCGGCCGCTGTCGTTCGGCCTCGACGGATCCGGATTCGCCCGCGCGGACCTGGCCCTGGATTTCCGTACCGATCTCCTGAAGATGTTCAGTGGCGTGCACACGATAGACATGGCTGCGCTGCCGAACGTGAAATTCGACCCTGACGACGCCAGAATGCTCGCGGAAAATTATGCCGGGATGGTGTCGATCTGCGCATCGGACTGCGCACCCTGAACCGCGGGCGCCGCAAGTCCTGCCAGGTGCGTGTGCTCAGGACGGCACGGCCTTGCCGGCGGTCCAGCCCGTGCGGCGCATCCGCTCGAGCAGGGCTAAAACGTCTGCGCGGCCAGTTGCCGAGTGCAGCGGCAATACCAGGACGTCGCCGGCGCGCGCCCAGGCGAGAGCCGTGCGCGTGGCCGCCAGTTCATCCGCCTGTTCGCGGATTGCCGAATCCGCGAGGCCGGCGTCGTGCAATGTCCTGCGCAGGATGCCGGGCACTTCGCCTTCATCGCGGCCGCGCCGGTAGCCCGCGAGTTCCTTGACGACGACCAGGTCCGGCCGCGCCGCGGCCGCGACCCTGGCCAGTCGCTCGATGTCGGCATCCGCGCGATTGCCGGCCTGGCCGAGCAGCAGCGCCAGCCGCCTGCTCTGCGATCTGCCCGCGAGCTCGAGCAGGCCCGTCAGTGCCGCAGGGTTGTGCGCGAAATCCACGATCAGCTGCAGTCCGCCGAGTTCGTAACGCATCAACCGGCCCGGATTGTCCAGCGGATCGGCGCCGAAGCGCGCGAAAACGGTGGCGATCATTTCGGGGCGGACGCCGAGCGCGACGGCGGCAAGCGCGGTCGCCGCGAGGTTCGCGATGTTGAATGTTGCCAATCCGCCGGCCGTCAGTGGCAGCGACGTGACTGAGCCGAGATCGTGCTGCTGCGCGCCTGCTGACAGCAGCAGCCGTCCACCCGCCACACCGCAGGTCGTGCCACCCGCGCGCCGGTGTGCGAGCAGCACTTCATGATTCGCATCCTGCGCGAACCAGGCGATCGTCTTGCCGGCGGCAGGCGCCCTGGCGACCAGCAGGGCGTCGTCGGCATTGACGATCAGCCGCCCATGGCCGTCGAGCGCGCGCGCGACGGCGAGCTTCACATCAACGAGTGATTCGAGATCGTGCACGCCGTACTCACCGAAATGATCCGCGCTGACGCCAGTGACGACCGCGGCCCTGGCGCGCGGGACGGCGAGCCCGCGGCGCAGCAGGCCGCCGCGCGCAGTCTCGAGTATCGCCGCCTCCACACGCCGGTCGCGAAGCACCGTGCGGGCGCCCGCCGGGCCGGAATAGTCGCCGGTCTCGATGCCGGCGCCGCCGATGTAAAGGCCATCGGTGCAGCTGAGGCCCGCGGTCCACCCGGCGGCCTGCGCGCAGGCGGCGATGAGGCGCACGACCGTGGTCTTGCCATTGGTGCCGGTCACGAGCGCGATCGGTATCGAGCGCAACGCCGCCCACGGCACGTCGCTGATCGCGGGCAGATCGGCGAGCCGCCAGGTCTTTCCGCCGGCGCCCGCGCCGACGCTCAGGAATTCGTCATCGAGCAGGCAGGGCAGCGCGCGGTCCTGCGCGGCAGCGAGCAGTGCGCGCAGCCGGGGATTCGCTTCGGCAGCGGCGCGCGCCGCGAGCCGCTCAAGTGCCGGCGCCTCCTCGAGGCCGGGCGCTTCGGTCGCATCGGGCTGCTCGAAGGCAAGCGCGGCCAGCAGTTCCGCCTCGCGCGCGGGACTGCGCGCGAACAGCGACGCGGCCAGCGCCCATTCATTGACTTCGGTGGCGGTGATCAGCTGGTCGGGCGCCGCCGAGATCGCGAGCGAAGCGCCGCTCGCGTGCGGAATCGCGACGATCGCGCCTGCCGGCCAGCCCAGCTTCTGCCTGGCGCGCAGCACGCGCCGCATCCAGTCCTCGACCAGCGCGGCATCGGTGTCGGGCGCCGCGGATTCGAGCACGGCGCCGGGGCCGTCGAAAAACCGGTTGTGGCCGATCAGTCGCCGCGAGTCGGTGAATGGCGCTGCCACTGATCCGATCAGTCGGACGCCTCCGGCGCATAACGGATGCCGCGTTCATCGCGGATCAGCCCGTCGAGGGATAATGGCGCCAGGTTCTCGGCAGCCGCCACCGGCGCGGACACAAGCGACTCCGGCGCTTGCGCTGCTGCCGGCGCCGGCGCGCCCTCCGGCCGGAAGCGGATGATCTGCTTCCACGAGCGCACCAGCGCGTCGGCGAATATCAGCAGCAGGTCGCCGGCCTGCCCCATCCGGAGCGCCGCGTCGATCGCCTGCTGCTCGTCCGGGATCACCGAGATCGCGGTCTCGCTGACGCCGGCTGCCATCAGCGCCGCGGCCTGGATGCGCGGTACCTCGTCGCCTGCGCGATCGCGCAGATTGTCGTCACGGCGGCAGATGTAATGATCGAATCGGCCCGCGACCGCATCCGCGATGGCGCGCAGGTCCTCGTCACGCCGGTCGCCGGGCCCGGCGAGCACGACGATGCGCCTTCCCGTCACATCGAGGCGGCCTGCGAGATCGGCGAGCATGGAGACGGCGTGCGCATTGTGCCCGTAGTCGAACAGCACCTTGAACGGGTGCTCGTCGAATACATTCATGCGGCCGGGCGCCTGGTAGAAAGTGGTGTCGAATGTGCGCAGGCCCTGGCGGATCGCGTCGAGCTTGACGCCGAGCGAAAAGGCTATCGACGCGGCGAACATCGCATTCTGGACGTTATGCGTAGCGCGCCCTTCGAGCGTCGCCGGTATCAGGTGGGTCCAGACCAGCGGAATGTGGCTGCCGCGGTCGTAGAGCGTGACCATCTGCCCGTTGACGCCGACCTCGAGCGCGCAGGCGCGTCCGCCGGCACGGATATGCTCGCGCACCAGCACATGCTGCGGATTGATCGTGACGTAGCAGATATGTTCGGCCTCGGTGTGCGCGGACATGCGCAGCACCAGCGGGTCGTCGGCATTCAGCACGGCGCAGCGGGTGGCGACCTCGACGACCACGCGCTTGACCTCGGCCAGCTGCTCCAGCGTGTCGATGCCCTTCAGGCCCAGGTGATCGGCCTGCACATTCAGCACCGCGCCGACATCGACGCTCGCGACTCCCATGCCTGCGCGCAGGAGGCCGCCGCGCGCGGTTTCCAGCACCGCGGCGTCGATGTGCGGATCGGCCAGCACCATGCGCGCCGAAACCGGTCCGGTCATGTCGCCGGAGACGGTGCGCTGGCCGTCGATATAGACGCCGTCGGTCGTCGTCAGCCCCGGCGTGTAGCCGGCCATCTTCAATATGTGCGCCAGCATGCGCGCGGTCGTCGTCTTGCCATTGGTGCCGGTGATCGCCGCGATCGGCACCGTGGACGGCGCCCCCTGCGGGAACAGCAGGTCGATGACGGGCGTCGCGACATCGCGCGGGGTTCCTTCCGAGGGCGCGACGTGCATGCGGAACCCGGGCGCCGCATTGACCTCGCAGATGCCGCCGCCGATCTCGCGGTAGGAAAGCGTGATGTCCTTCGTCAGGAAATCCACGCCGCCGACGTCGAGGCCGATGGCGCGGATCGCGCGCACCGCCATGTCGCGATTGTCGGGATGGATCACGTCGGTCACGTCGGTCGCGGTTCCGCCGGTCGAGAGATTCGCGGTCGAGCGAAGGAAGACTTTCTGCCCGTCTGCCGGCACCGCATCGGGTCCCAGTCCGGCGCGCGCCAGCATCGCCTGCGCCTGCGCGTCCAGTTCGAGGCGCGTCAGCACCTTTTCATGGCCGACACCGCGACGCGGATCCTGGTTGACGATCTCGACGAGCTCGCTGACCTTGTGCCTGCCGTCGCCGGTCACGTGGCCGGGCGTGCGCCGCGTGGCCGCAACCAGTTCCCCGTTCACGACCAGCAGGCGGTGGTCGTCGCCCTCGAGATAGGTCTCGACGATCACCGAGCGCGAGTGCTCGCGCGCCGCCGCGAATCCCTGCTCGACTTCTGCATCATTCGTCAGCCGGATCGAAATGCCGCGGCCGTGATTGCCGTTGTAGGGTTTGGTGACGACCGGAAAGCCGAGCCCGTTCGCAGCGCGTACCGCCTCGCGAGCGGTCTGCACCAGTTGCTGGCGCGGCACCGGCAGGCCGAGCGAACCGAGGATGCGGTTGGTTTCCTCCTTGTCGCTCGCGAGCTCGACCGCGATGTGCGGCGTGCGGCCCGTGACCGTCGCCTGCAGGCGCTGCTGGTAGCGACCATGACCCAGCTGGATCAGCGACTGGTCATTGAGCCTGAGCCACGGGATGCCGCGTTTCTTGGCGGCGTTCACGAGCGCGGCCGTCGAGGGGCCGAGCGCGCGGCGCTGTGCATAGCGAATGTACTCATCCCGCGCCTCCGGCCAGCTCCAGCCGGCCGGCACCGTATCGGCCGCGCGGATCCGTTCCGGCAGCAGCGAACACAATAGCCGGAGCGCCAGCTCGGCGGCCGCGATGCCTTCCTCGCGCTCCGCGTATTCATAGACGACCGAATAGTGACCCGGCAGCTCGAGACTCCGGGTCTTGCCGAAACTGACGTCCTCGCCCGCGACATTCTGCAGTTCGAGGGCGACATGCTCGAGCACGTGGCCGAGCCAGGTGCCGTCGTCCTCATTCATGCGCCGGATGAAGCCTCCGGGTTCCTGGTAGGAGCAACCGTGCTCGGCGAGGCCTGGCAGCGCCTCGACCAGGCCATTCACGAACGGCTTGCCGAGCCGGCCGGTCGGCCAGGCCTCGAGCTGCCCTAGATCGAGTTCCAGCCGGATGACCGGGAAGTGCGCGAAATGCGATGGCCCGACGTAGACGGAGCGGTCGAGTATGCGCATCAGGGATTCCCTAGCGGCAGCCGATCGAAGCGACCCTTGTATGCAGGTTGAAGGTCGCGCCTGCGACCAGCAAATGCACGACCAGACCGAGGATGCAGATCGGCTGGCCCTCGGCGGCGCTGTCGACCGACGAGAATGTGACCTTCGAGGCATCGACCACGGTGACTCCGCCGCTGCCTTCGACCTCGACCGTTTCGTCGGGTCCTATGAATGCGGCGGTATCCTCGTCCAGGCCGATGCCGACCGCGAATGGATTGTAGGCGAGCGCCGTGACCAGCCGGCCGAGGCGGTCGCGTTCGCGGAAATGCTGGTCGATGATGAAGCGGTTGGTGAGTCCGAGACCCGGAGCGAGCCGCACGCTGCCGGCGATCGCCGACGAGCCGTCGTCGCCGAATGCGATCATGTGTTCGGACAGGATGCTGGCGCCCGCGCTGGTGCCGCCGACGGTGACGCCGCGGGCATTCTGCCCGCGGATCAGTTTGGCAACCGGGGTTCCGCCAAGCAGCGTCGTCAGCCGAACCTGATTGCCGCCAGTGAAGAAAATGCCGCTCGCCCGCGCCAGCCGCTCGAGGCGGCCCTGTTCCTGGCAATCGCGCCGGGTGTCGAAATCAATGACCGCGACATCGTGGGCGCCCAGATCCCTGAACAGCTGCTCGTAGCGCGGGCCGGTCTCGTGCGCGCGGCTCGCGGTCGGGATCACCACGATATCAGCGTCCGCGCCGCCCGAGACGCGCAGGAAACGCTCGAGAATGCGCGGGTCGTTTTCCTTGTTTTCGGCGCCCCCGATCGGGACGATGAAGCCGCGTTGCTCGCCTTCGGGAACCCTGCTGGGGCTCATGGGATCAGCCACCGAGCGCGCTCTTGATGCGCGCCGACAGCGCGCCGATGTCGGTGCGGCCCTGCACTTTTGGCTTCAGCATTCCCATGACCTTGCCCATTTCCTTCATGGATGCAGCGCCGGTGGCAGCGATGGCCTCGCGGATCAGCGCCTCGAGTTCGCTGTCGCCGAGCTGCGCGGGCAGGTACTGCGTCAGCCAGCCGATTTCGGCCGATTCCCTGGCAACCAGGTCGACCCGATTGCCGGCCTCGAACTGCACGATCGACTCGCGACGCTGCTTGATCATCTTGTCGATGACGGCAAGTACCTGCGCGTCATCGAGCTTGATCCGCTCGTCTACTTCGCGTTGCTGGATGCCCGCCTGCAGCATGCGGATGCACGAGAGGCGATCCTTCTCGCCCGAGCGCATCGCAGTCTTCATGTCTTCGGTGATGCGGGCCTTGAGGCTCATCCCGGGATCAGCGCGTTGCGATGCGACTGCCGCCGTCGCGCGTTGCGCGCTTGAGGTGCCGCTTGATCGCCGCCGCCTTCTTCCGTTTCCGTTCCTGGGTGGGCTTCTCGTAGAATTCCCGGCGACGCAGTTCGGTCAGCACGCCGGCCTTTTCGCAGGCGCGCTTGAATCGGCGCAGCGCGGCGTCGAAGTACTCGTTCTCGCGGATACGGACACTCGGCATTCGAACCTCTTCTGGCAGGCGACCCCCCGGAACTGCCCCGGGGAAAGGGCCCGGAATTGTAGTGATCTGCCCCCGGAAAATCAAAAGACTGGCTTCATGAGAGTCCTTGGAATCGAGACCTCCTGTGACGAGACCGCGGTCGCCGTGTACGACGGCGCGCGCGGTCTTATGGCCAATAGCGTCTGGAGCCAGATTGAGCTTCACCGTCCGCACGGCGGCGTGGTGCCGGAGCTTGCCTCGCGCGAGCATGTGGAACGCCTGTTGCCAATGGTCCAGGACTGTCTGGCGGAAGCAGGACTGCCGCCGCAAGCCATTGATGGCATTGCTTATACGGCGGGTCCGGGCCTGATCGGTGCGCTGCTGGCGGGGGCGACGATCGCGCGCGGCCTGGGCTATGCCTGGAACGTTCCGGTGGTCGGCGTGCATCACCTGGAAGGCCACCTGCTGGCGCCGCATCTCGAACCGGGTGCGCCGGATTTCCCGCTCATCGCGCTCCTGGTTTCGGGCGGCCATACGATGCTGGTCGAGGTTGCCGGGCCCGGCCGCTACCGGATCCTCGGCGAGACCCTGGACGACGCGGCTGGCGAGGCCTTCGACAAGACCGCCAAGCTGCTGGGACTTGGCTATCCGGGCGGGGCTGCTCTCGCCGCGCTCGCCGAATCGGGCCGCGACGGCGTGTTCGAGTTTCCGCGGCCGATGCTCGACCGGCCGGGGCTCGACTTCAGTTTCAGCGGCCTCAAGACTGCGGTCGTCGTGACGCTGCGCGGACTTACGCTTGATGCACAGGCACGCGCCGACGCCGCGCGCGGATTCGAGTCGGCGATGGTCGAGACGCTGGTGGCAAAGACGATGCGGGCCCTGCATCGGACCGGCATCCGGGCGCTGGTCGTGGCAGGGGGTGTCGGCGCCAACCGGCGCCTGCGCGAGGAGCTGGCCACGGCAGTCGCGGCGGCAGGCGGGGTCGTGCATTACCCGCGGCCGGAGTTTTGCACCGACAATGCAGCGATGATCGCGCTCGCCGGACATGCGCGGCTTGCCGCGGGCGAACGCGAGGCGCTGCCGGTGCGCGCCCGTGCGCGCTGGCCGCTCGCCGATCTGAATGCGCCGGGGAATTGAGAGGTCAATGTGGACAAGATTTTCCTGACTGCGCTCTCGGCCGAGGCCGTGATCGGAATATTCGACTGGGAACGCGAAGTCAGGCAGCGCATCGAGATCGACCTGGAGATGTCGCTCGACCTCGCCGCCGCGGCGCAGAGCGACTCGATCGACGACACCCTCAATTACAAGTCGGTCGCAAAGAGGGTGCTTGCGTTTGTCGGGCAGAGCCGGTTCCAGCTCGTCGAGACGCTGGCGGAACATATCGCGAATCTGGTGCTCGCGGAGTTTGCGGTGGCAAGAGTCCGCGTTACCGTCCACAAGCCGGGCGCGATCCGGCACTCGAAGGACGTCGGCGTCATCATCGAGCGCGGCCGCGATGCCTGAAGTCTTCGTCGCGGCCGGCAGCAATATCCGGCCGCGCGCCCATCTGCGCCAGGCGGTCGCGGCAATGGCTGCCAGCTGGCCGGGACTGCGGGTCTCGCGCGCCTGGTCGAATGCAGCAGTCGGATTCGCGGGGGACGATTTCATCAACCTGGTCATCGCCTTCGAAACCGCGCAATCACTCGCAGAAGTGCTGGAACGCCTGAAAGCGGTCGAACTGGCGAGCGGACGCGAGCGCGGCGCCCCGAAGTGGGCGGCGCGCACGCTGGACCTCGACCTGCTGCTGTACGGAGATCTGGTCGGGCGTTTTCCCGGCGCGAGACTGCCGCGCGCCGACCTTGCCGAGCGCGCCTATGTGCTCGGCCCGCTTGCCGAACTCGCGCCGGACCGCAGGCACCCGGTGCTCGGCGAGACATTTGGCGAGTTGTGGAGCCGCTTCGACCGCAACGCGCATGTCATGCGCGAAGTCCCGCTCGAGGGCGAGGACTGATGCCCAGGCTAGCGGTCTTCGCCGCCCAGCAGGCGCCCGCCGTCGACCGCCAGCACCTCGCCGGTCACGAACGGCGCATCGATCGCGAAGAAGAGCGCGGCCCTGGTGATGTCATCGGGGGAACCTGTTCGCTTCAGCGCGGTGCGCGCGACGATGCGGCGCTTGAGCGCCGCATCAACGCCGCCGGCGGGCCACAGCACCGGCCCCGGCGCAATCGCATTGACGCGGATGCGCGGGCCGAGCTCGCGTGCGAGCGAGCGCGTCAGCATCACGAGCGCGGCTTTGGCGGCGCAATAGACCGAATGGCGCTTCAGCGGCCGCAGCGCGTGGATGTCGGCGATATTCAGGATCAGCCCGTCCCGCAGCCGCAACTCGGTTGCGGCGGCCTGAGCCAGGAACAGTGGCGCGCGCAGATTGGTGCCGATCAGGTCGTCGAACTGCGCGGCCGTGATCCGCCCGAGCGGTGTCGGGTAGAAAGTGGAGGCATTGTTGATCAGCACGTCGAGCCGGCCGAGCGACTTGATGACGGCGGCCGGCAGCGCCGCGAGGGCGGTCAAATCCTGAAGATCGGCCGCGAGGGCGACCGCGGAGCGCTGCCTCTGCCCGTTCATCCCTGCGACCAGTTGCGCCGCCTCCGCTTTCGAGCTGCGGAAATGCACCGCAACCCTGGCGCCGCGCTGGTGGAAACCGAGCGCAAGCGCCGCACCGATGCGCCGGGCGGCGCCGGTGATCAGCACGACCTTGTCCTTCAATGGCGGGGCAGCTGCAGGCATTGGATCCGGATTGCAGGAAATGCCGGTTGGCGACGATATCATGCGCCACGCGCCGCGCGATGCTGATACCTGATTCACCGCCATCGTTTGCGCCGGCCGAGGCCGCTCACAGTGAACTGGTTGCAGGACACCTGCGCTCGCTGGTGACGGCGGCTGGCGGCTGGTTGCCATTCTCCCGATTCATGGACGCGGCGCTGTATGCGCCGGGTCTGGGTTATTACATGGCTGGCCAGGCGCGCTTCGGGACCGGTGGCGACTTCGTCACGGCACCGGAGATTTCGCCGCTGTTCGCGCGCTGCCTGGCGACGCAGATCGCCGAGATGCTGAAGCACACGGGTGGCGGAGACCTGGTCGAGTATGGCGCCGGCAGCGGTGCGCTTGCCGCCGGCCTGTTGCAGGCGCTGGCCGCGACCGGCGATCTGCCACGGCGCCTGCGCATCGTCGAAATCAGCGCGCCGCTTCGCGCGCGTCAGCAGCAGCGCCTGGCGCAGCTTGCGGGACTGCCGGTGCAGGTCGAGTGGCTGGATGGACCCCCGGCCGCGGACTGGCAGGGCGTGGCGTTCGCGAACGAGCTGCTCGATGCGATGCCGGTCGAGCGCTTCCGCGCGCTCCGCGACCGGTGTGAGGCGATCGGCGTCGTCACTGCAGGCGCTGGTTTTGCCTGGGCAGCGCGTCCGGCCGACGCGGCGCTCGCGGAAGCCGTCCGCCTCATCAGCAGCTCCCTGCCGGAGCCGTTGCCGGATCGGTATGTATCGGAGCTCCGGCTGCAGTTGCCCGCCTGGATCAGGGCCGCGACCGCGAGGCTCGCGAAAGGCGTGCTGCTGCTCTCGGACTATGGCCTGCCACGGGCGCAGTACTATCACGCAGCGCGCGACGGCGGCAGCCTGTGCGCATTCTTTCGCCATCGGCGCGTGGAGGACGTTTTCGCCCGCGTCGGCCTGCAGGATCTGAGCGCCTGGGTCGATTTCACGGCGGTAGCGGATGCGGCTGCCGGCGCGGGACTCGAAGTCGCAGGCTTCGCGACCCAGGCTCATTTCCTGGCGGCGCTCGGAATCGACCGCGAGCTCGCCGCTGCGCTCGAGAACACCGGCGCGCGCGAGGGCCTCGCGTTGCGACAGGGTGCTTCGATGCTGCTGCTGCCCGGCGAGATGGGCGAGCGATTCAAGGTCATGGCCCTCAGCCGGGGCATCGAGGGTGCATTCACAGGCTTCGGCTTCCGCGACCTTTCGGCAAGCCTGTAGAGTGCGACCGGTGGACCCGATTCATGCCATCGTGCTCGCGATCGTGCAGGGGCTTTCAGAATTCCTGCCGGTTTCCAGCTCCGGTCACCTGATACTGGTGCCGAATCTCCTCGGCTGGCCCGACCAGGGGCTGGCCTTCGATGTCGCGGTCCACGTCGGCACGCTGGCGGCCGTCATCGGCTACTTCCGCGTGCAACTCCTTCAAATGGCGCGCGGCTGGCTCGCTTCGCTGAGCGGCGGTGGCCTGACGACTGATGGCCGGCTGGCCTGGTGCGTCATCGTCGGCACGATCCCGGTGGGACTGGCCGGAATTGCATTCGGCGATTTCATCCAGCACATGCTGCGAAACCCGCTGTTCGTGGCAGCCATGCTTGCCGGCTTCGGCGTGCTGATGTGGCTTGCCGACTGGCTGGGCGGCGAGCGCCGCGACGAATACTCGGTCGGCTGGCGCGATGCGCTGCTGATCGGTTGCGCGCAGGCGCTTGCGCTGATGCCGGGCACCTCGCGCTCCGGCGTGACCATGACGATGGCGCGCACGCTGGGACTCACACGCGTGGCTGCCGCACGCTTCTCGTTCCTGCTGGCTGTTCCCGGCATAGCGATGGCGGGGGGCTGGGAATTCATGCAACTGGTGACGGGACCGGGCGATGGCGTGGATTGGCAGATGATCGGCCTCGCCGTCGCGGTATCGGCCGTGACCGGCTACCTCTGCATCCACGTGCTGCTGAAGGTCATCGGGCGCATTGGCCTGCTGCCCTTCGCCCTCTACCGGCTGGCGCTCGCTTTCGTTATCACGCTCGTGCTCAGCTGAGCCGCCGGATTCAATTCATCCGGCGCAATGCCTCCAGACGCCGGCGGCGCAGCAACACGCCGATCTGCTCACCGGGAAGCCCGTCGCGATCCTTGTCATCGAGCGTGGTCGCCAGCGCCACCGAGAGCGCATGGCTCAGGCGCGCTGCCTGCGGATAAGCGCGCAAGCGCCAGCCGCCGCGACCTCGCCAGTCGGCCTCGAAGGCGATCAGCAGTTCGCGGAAGCGGTCGGGGCGGCGCATTGCGTCGCAGGCCTCGAGCAGCTCGAGCACGGTCCGCGGCCGCAATTCCATCACGCGATTCGCGAGCCCGTGCCAGCGCGCGGCGAGGATCGCCAGATCGCGGTATTCGCCCGGGATGCGCAGACGTTCGGCGACCTCGCGCAGCAGCGCGACGCCGCGTTCCTCATGCCCGCGGTGTGCCGGCCATTGCGAGCGGGGCGTGCGGCCCTTGCCGAGATCGTGCATCAGGGCCGCAAACCGGATGCGCGGCTCGGGCGTCAGGTCGGCGGCCGCTTGCAGCACCAGCTCCATGTGCAGGCCGGTATCGATCTCGGGATGCCATTTCTCCGGTTGCGGCACGCCGTAGAGCGCGTCCAGCTCCGGGTAGATACGCACGAGCGCGCCGCAATCGTGCAGGAGCCTGAGCCACGCTTCAGGTGCGGGCTCGGCGATTGCCCGCTCGGTTTCCTGCCAGACCCGCTCAGCCACCAGCGCGTCCACCTCGCCGGAACTGACCATCGCGCGCATGCGCACGAGCGTCTCGGGCGCGACGCTGAATCCCAGCGGCTGGAATCGCGCCAGGAAACGCGCGACCCGCAGGATGCGCACCGGGTCCTCGTTGAAAGCATCCGAAACGTGACGCAGCGTGCGGGCTTCGAGGTCGCGCCTGCCGCCGCAGGGATCGATCAGTTCACCGCTGGATGCACGGGCTATGGCGTTGATCGTCAGATCGCGCCGCCGCAGATCGTCCTCGAGCGTGACGTCAGTCGAGTACCGCAGTTCGAATCCATGGTAACCACGGCCGGTCTTGCGCTCGGTGCGCGCGAGCGCGTATTCCTCGCTGGTTTCCGGGTGCAGGAACACGGGGAAGTCGCGCCCGACCTGCCGGTAGCCGGTGTCCAGCATCTGCTGCGGCGTGGCGCCGACCACGACCCAGTCGCGCTCCCGCACCGGCCGGCCGAGCAGCTCGTCACGGACTGCGCCGCCGACCAGATAGACTTCCATTTCGCCATGTTAACCGATGCCCAATTGCGCCTGATAAAGCGCCTCGCGCTTGCGCCGGGAATCCTCGCGCTCTCGGGCTGCTACTACCTGCACCTTGCCGCAGGGCAACTGGAGATGAACCGCCGCCGCCAGCCGATCGCCGATCTGGTCGACCGCGCAGACACCGACGCGACACTGCGCCGGCGGCTCGAGTACGCGAGCCGCGCGCGGCAGTTCGCGATCACCGACATGGGACTGCCGGACAATGGCAGCTACCGGAGTTATGCGGATCTCGGTCGGCCCTATGCCACCTGGAATCTGTTCGCCGCACCGGAGTTTTCGGTCAGCCCGCAACGCTGGTGCTTCCCGGTCGCCGGTTGCGTCGCCTACCGCGGCTACTTCAGGGAAGAACGCGCAACCCGCGCGGCGCGGCGAATCGCGCGCAGGGGTCGTGATGTCTACATCGGGCCCGCGCTCGCGTACTCCACGCTCGGACATCTGCGGGACCCGGTGCTCAACACGATGCTGGCTTACCGCGACGCCGAGATCGCCGCGCTCATCTTCCATGAACTCGCCCACCAGCAGGTCTATGTGCCGGGCGACGGTGATTTCAACGAAGCATTCGCCACTGTCGTCGCGAATGAGGGTGCGCGCCGCTGGCTCACGCGGCTCGGCAATGACGACGAGCTCGCCGCCTTCCTGGCGTCGAGGCGGCGTGAACAGGAAATTGCGGAATCGATGGCGGCGGCCCGCGGACATCTCGCAGCGGTCTACCGGAGCGACGCTCCCGCCGGGGAAATGCGCGCTGCCAAGGCTGCCGAACTCGCGCGCCTGAGGGAGTCACTTGCCGCTCGTGGCCTGAGCGCCGCCGGCGAGCTCAACAATGCCCGCCTGGCCGCGGTCGCCACTTACCATCGCTGCGTCCCCGCGCTGACCACGCTGCTCGCCGGGCACAATGGCGATCTCCCCGCCTTCTACGCCGCGATCCGTTCGCTCGCCCGCGACTCGGCGGCACGTTCGGCACTGTGCCCAGGCCCTTGACCGACGACTCCGCGAGCGCGGTGGCGGCGGTGTCCCCGAGCGGAGCATAAGTTCCGGCGGAGCGAAGGGACACCCCGCCGGATCCCGATCGCGGTGCGCGGCCAGCGCAGCGGGACAGGGCGTCGAATATTGCGCGTCAGCGGCCGGCATTCTGCCGGTAGCGTGTGTAACGCCCGGCCGCGCCCTGGCTGCCGAGATATTTCGGCAGCATGGCTGACAGCGCTTGCGGGCGGATGCCGAGCCGCGCGAGTCCGTTGACTGAACAGACGCTGTCGACAGTCAGCGAACGATAATTGTCGGTCGAGAACGGCTTTCCCGGCACGAAGTCGCAGACTGCGGCCTGCAGGCGCGAGGCCCAGTCCGGCAGCCCGATGACCGCGCGCGAAAGGCCGAGTTCATCGCGCACCAGGCACACGATCTGGCGGAGCGTATGCTGGTCGGGGCCGCAGAGCTGGTAGGTTTCGCCGGCGGTGGCCGCATCCGCGAGCGCGCGCAGCAGCGCCGCGACGACATCTTCGACCCAGACCGGCGCAAATCGCGCGCCGGGGCGCGCGAGCGGCAGGGCCACCGGGATCATCCGCAACAGGGCCGCGAACCGGTTCACGAAGCTGTCCCCGGGGCCGAATATCACCGACGGCTGAAATATCGTGAAGCGCAGATCCGGACCGGACTGCTCGCGGATGATCCGTTCCGCCATGCCTTTGCTTCGCAGGTAATGACTCGGGCCATGATCCGCGTCGGCATTGAGCGCGCTCAACTGCAGCAGCCGGTCCACGCACAACCGGCGGCAGACGCCGACGAGCTTGGCGGCGAGGTCGGCGTGCGCGAGGCGAAAGCCGCTGCCATCGCGGCCGCTTTCGTTGAGTATTCCGACCAGGTTGATGACCGCCTGCTGGCGGTCACAGACTCGCGCCAGCTGGTCTGGATCGTGAATGTCGGCGCCCACCAGGGAGAGCGACGGAATCATGCCCAGATGCCGGGCGGCGGCGGGGTTGCGGGTCGGCACCGTAATGCGCCAGCCTTCCCGCGCAAGTGCTGCGCATAGCCGGGTGCCGACGAAACCCGAGCCACCCAGCACGCAAACCGATCGCGCCGCCATGGAGCAATTATACGTTGGCGAGCGTCAGCCGCCTGCCCGGGGCGGATTCAGCGCAGCGGCAGGATCAGCGTCTGGTTGCCGCGCTGAAGCTGCAGCAGCATCGAGGCCTGGTCCTTGGCGGCTTCGCGCAGCTGCGCGAGACTCGAAATGCGGCTCCGATTGACCGCCACGATGCGGTCTTCGGCCCTGAGGCCGGCCAGCGCCGCCCGGCTGCCCGGCTGCACGTTCTTGATGACGATTCCGCCGCCCTGGCCCTCGGGAGCCTCGACCAGATCGGCGCCGGCAAGCGCGGCGTGAATGGACGCCGCGTCGGCGAGCTGGGCGGGCTCGCGCAGCACGGCCGTGAGACGCTTGGGCTTGCCGTCCCGCAGTATGCTCACCTCGACCGATTCGCCGACTCTCAGCATGCCGATCGCATTGCGCAATTCTGCCGCGCCCTTGACCGGCTGGCCGCGCACGCTGGTGATGACGTCGCCGGCCACGATGCCGGCGCGTTCGGCAGCCGAGTTTTCCGCAACCGACGATACGAGCGCGCCCTGGACGCCCTCTTCAAGACCCAGACTCTTGCGATAATCCGGTGTCAGGCTCAGCACCGTGACACCGAGCTGTCCGCGATTGACCGTGCCCGATTCGATCAGCTGATCCATCACCGATCGCACCAGATTCGAGGGTATTGCAAAGCCGATGCCCATGTTGCCGCCCGAGCGCGACAGGATGGCCGAATTGATTCCAACCAGTTCGCCATCCAGGCTGACCAGCGCGCCGCCGGAATTTCCCGGGTTGATGGCTGCATCGGTCTGTATGAAATCCTCGTAACCGTCGCGTGTCAGCCCGGTGCGGCCGAGGGCGCTGACGATGCCCGAGGTGACGCTGTGCTGCAGACCGAAGGGATTGCCGATCGCGATCACGAAATCGCCGACTTCCAGTTTCGAGGAGTCCGCAAGCTGGATTTCAGCGGGCAAGCGGCCTTCCTTGACCCGCAGTACCGCGACATCGGAGCGCGGATCTGTGCCCACGACCTCGGCCTTCAGCTCGCGCTCGTCGATCAGCGAAACTGTTATTTCGCTCGCGTTTTCGACCATGTGCGCGTTGGTGAGGATATAACCGGCATCGACGTCGACGATCACGCCGGAGCCCGCGCTCCTGAATTCGCGCTCGCGCGGATGCGCATCCGGGGGCATGCCAAAGAAGCGCCGGAAGCCCGGGTCGTCGAAAAACGGATTGCGCTCGATTGCCACCGTGCCGCGCACCGCGATATTGACGACTGTGGGCGCGACGCGCTTGATCAGCGGGGCGAAACTCGGCTGCGAAATGTCCGCCGGCTGCGCGACAGTCGCGATCGGCGCGAGCAGCGTGCAGGTGGCTGCTACGGTGGCAATAAGCTTTCTCATGGTGCGGGTACCTTGGTGACGCGGGATGTCTGACCGGCGCCGGATGTCACAAGTTCCGATGCACGGCGCGGCCATTTTTCCGCGGTGCGAGCGATTGCGCGCGCTGATTCCGCTTATTTTATGGCGAATTGACGCATACCAGATGTTGTGTTGCGCGGAATTTCGCCCGGCATGCGTGGTAGCGGGGGAACCGGCCGGAATTCTCCTGAAGTGAATTTTATAAGCCATTGAAATATGAAGATGTTTTTGAGAGTGTTTTTTAGCGAAGGAAATCCTTGACACCAACCCGCCCGCGAAAATAATTTAACAGCCCTGACACAACATCTTGTGGTCGCTGGTGCGAACACGGTGGGCGTCAGCAACAGCGTCGGGGAGTCTAGCGAAACGAGTGCAACTGGCGGCGCCAGGCGCCTGCCCGGCCTTGATTTCTTCCCGATTCGCACGGGACCGCGGTAGTCAGAGGAGCGTCGTAGAAAAAATGAGCACTGCGGTCAAGATCGAGCCGAAGGACGTGGAGCAGATACCGTTTCAGGAAGCCTCGCTCGACATCTGGCACCGCAAGTACCGGCTGACTGCCAAGGATGGCAGCCCGATCGACGCGACGATGGACGATACCTGGAAGCGGGTCGCGAAGGCGCTCGCGGATGTCGAAAGCGAGCCGGCGAGGGAACAGTGGAACGAGCGCTTCCTGTGGGCCCTGCGCAAGGGCGCCATCCCGGCCGGCCGCATTATGTCCAATGCGGGCGCGCTGGCGCACAAGCCCGCGACCTCGACCATCAACTGCACGGTGTCCGGCACCGTGCGCGACTCGATGGACGACATCCTGAACAAGGTCCACGAAGCCGGCCTGACGCTGAAGGCCGGTTGCGGCATCGGCTACGAGTTTTCGACCTTGCGGCCGCGCGGAGCCTATGTTTCCGGGGCCGGCGCGCATACCTCCGGCCCGATGTCGTTCATGGATATCTATGATCGCATGTGCTTCACGGTGTCCTCGGCGGGGGGCCGGCGCGGCGCTCAGATGGGCACCTTCGATGTCGGTCATCCGGATGCGATCGACTTCATCCGTGCCAAGCGCGAGAACGGCCGGTTGCGGCAGTTCAACCTTTCGTTGCTGGTGACTGACGAGTTTGTCGAGGCCGTGCGCAGCGATCGCCAGTGGCAGCTCGCATTCCCGCTGCCGGCGCGTGAATACGATCCAGAGCAGCACGATCTCGAGGACCGGCACAGTTTCGTGTGGCGCGAGTGGCCCGAATCAGAGGGTTACGTGACCAACGAGGACGGCCAGGTCGCCTGCCGTGTGTACAAGACGCTGCCGGCGCGGCGCCTGTGGGACGTCATCATGACCTCCACCTACGATTTCGCCGAGCCGGGTTTCGTGCTGATCGACCGGGTCAACGAAATGAACAACAACTGGTGGTGCGAGAACATCCGCGCCACCAATCCCTGCGTGACGGCCGACGCCTGGGTCCACACGGCAGCAGGTCCGCGTCAGGTCGCAGAACTCATTGGCCAGCCATTCCTCGCGCGCATCGACGGCACCGATCACACTTCCGGCCCGGAGGGATTCTTCCCGACTGGAATGAAACCCGTCGTGCGGCTCGAGACTGCCGAAGGTTATGGGCTTCGTCTGACGTTGGAACATCGGCTGCGGCGCGTCACGCGCTACACGCGCTGGGCGACGGACACCGAGTGGTGTGCCGCCGGTGAGCTCCGGACCGGCGATCGCGTGCTGCTCAATGATCATCGCGCCGGCGCGGCCTGGGCGGGGGCGTACACGCGCGAGCAAGGTTACCTGCTGGGCCTGCTGGTCGGCGACGGCACGCTGAAGGACGACAAAGCCGTGCTGTCCGTGTGGCAGCCCGCGGCGGTCGTCAATGGCATTGTGGAAGCCGGATACGGCGTGCACGGCGTGATGGCAGAGGCGCTGGCGGCGGCGGAAACATTGCCGCACCGCGCCGATTTCAGTGGCTGGCATGCGGTTGCCGGCCGCGGTGAATATCGTCTGGCGCTCGGTGCGCTGAAGACACTCGCTCTCGAGGTCGGCATGACCCCGGGCGACAAGGGCATCACGCCCGCCATTGAGCGCGCTTCCTGCGAGTTCTACCGCGGCTTCCTGAGCGGGCTATTTGACACCGACGGTTCGGTGCAGGGCAACCAGCAGAAGGGCGTGAGCATTCGCCTTGCGCAGTCGGACCTGCCGCGCCTCGAAGCTGTGCAGCGCATGCTGCTGCGCCTCGGCATTGCAGCGCGGCTCTATCGCGATCGGCGCGTTGCGGGCACGCCGGAGTTGCCGGATGGCCGCGGGGGCCGCGCCACTTATGCCACGCAGGCCCAGCACGAGCTCGTCATTTCGGGCGAGAACCTGGCGCGGTTCGCCGGGTTGATCGGTTTTGCCGACGTCCAAAAAGCCGCCCGGCTCGCCAGCCTGCTGGGACGCTATCGGCGCACGCGGAACCGCGAGCGCTTCGTCGCGCGTGTGACAGCCGTGGTGCCGGATGGCGTCGAGGCGGTCTATGACGCGCAGGTCCCAGGCATCAATGCCTTTGACGCCAATGGCCTGCATGCCCACAACTGCGGCGAGCAGCCATTGCCCCCGTACGGCTCCTGCCTGCTGGGTTCGGTCAATCTGACTCGATTCGTGCGCCAGCCGTTCACCGACGAGGCGAAATTCGACTGGGACGAATACCGCGAAGTCGTGCGCGTGTTTACGCGCGTGCTCGACAACGTGGTCGAGATCAATGGCCTGCCGCTCGGCCGCCAGCGCGAGGAAATCGTGCGCAAGCGCCGCCACGGCATGGGATTCCTGGGCCTCGGCTCGGCGATCACGATGCTCGGCATGAAATACGGAGCGCCGGAAGCGGTCGCATTCACCGAGAATGTCGCCCGCGAAATGGCGATCGCCGGCTGGGAGGCGGGCGTCGCGCTGGCCCGCGAAAAGGGCCCGGCGCCGATCATGAACGAGGAGTTCACGGTCACCCGCGCGATGCTGCGCAGGCGGCCGGAAATGGCGCGCGACGGCTGGAAAATGGGCGACCGCGTGCCGGGTCGGGTGCTGCATGCCCGCTACAGCCGTTACATGCGCCGGCTGGCGGAGACCGCGCCGGAGCTGGTCAAGGAAATCGAGACGGTCGGCGCGCGATTCACGCACCACTCTTCGATCGCTCCGACCGGCACGATATCGCTGTCGCTTGCGAACAATGCGTCGAATGGCATCGAGCCCTCGTTCGCGCACCACTATTTCCGCAATGTGATCCGCGAGGGCAAGAAGTCAAAGGAGCGTGTCGACGTCTATTCGTTCGAACTGCTTGCGTACCGCGAGCTGGTCAACCCGCGCGCGATGCCGGGTTCGACCTCCCCCGGCGAGCGCCTGCCGGAATATTTCGTCACGGCCGAGGACATCGGACCGCGCGAGCACGTCGACATCCAGGCGGCGGCCCAGAAGTGGGTCGATTCGTCGATCTCGAAGACTGCCAATGTCCCGACCGATTTCCGCTATGAGGAATTCAAGGACATATATCTGTATGCCCACGAAAAAGGCCTGAAGGGCTGCACGACTTTCCGTTTCAATCCGGAGGCGTTTCAGGGCGTGCTGGTCAAGGAGGACGATCTGAAGAACACGAGCTACGTGTTCACGCTCGAGGATGGCAGCGAAGTCGAGGCCAAGGGCGATCAGGAGATCGAATACGACGGCGAAGTGCACACTGCCGCCAATCTGTTCGACGCCTTGAAGGAAGGTTATTACGGCAAGTTCTGAGGAGGCGCCGGGAATCATGGACATGAGCCGACTGAAGCTGGACAAGAAGATCGTGAAATTCCGCGTGCAGAAGCCCGAGCCGGACCGGGCAGCCGGCCAGGCGCGCGAAGCCAGGATCCGCAAGGACGGCGGCGGCAAGGTCGTGTGGATGCACGAGAGGCTCGAGCGTCCCGAGGTGCTGATCGGCTCGACCTACAAGATCAAGACCCCGGTCTCCGACCACGCGATGTATCTGACGATCAACGACATCATGCTGAATGAAGGCACCGAGCACGAACATCGCCGGCCCTTCGAGATCTTCATCAACTCGAAGAATCTCGACCATTTCCAGTGGATCGTGGCGCTGACCCGCATCATCTCGGCCGTATTCCGCAAGGGCGGCGACGTCGCATTCCTGACCGAGGAGCTCAAGGCGGTGTTCGACCCGCGCGGCGGCTATTGGCAGCCGGGCGGCAAGTTCATGCCGTCGATCGTGGCCGAGATCGGCTACGTGGTCGAAAGGCACCTGCAGTCCATCGGCCTGATGAAAGTGCCGGAGATGGACGCGGCACGACAGCAGATGATCGAAGACAAGCGCAATGAATGGGCACAGCGGAATCGTCAGACCGACGCATTTGCCAAGGCTGGTTACCCTGAGGGCGCGCAACTGTGCGTGAAATGCAGTACGGCGGCGGTCGTCATGATGGATGGCTGCATGACCTGTCTCGCCTGCGGCGAGTCGAAGTGCGGCTAGCGGGATCGATTTTGATCCACGCGCGTGCCGGGTCCCCGCCCGGCGACACCTGACAACAGGAGTTGCGCGTGAACTCCCAGGCGGCCTTCGGGCCGCCTTTTTTCCGGTGTCCCGGCTGCGATTGCATCGGCATGGTGATAGTGCTCGCGGCGTCAGTCAGCGCGGCCTGCACGACGCAGCGCGCATACCCGGGCCCGGAACTGCCGCCGGGCGCCACAGCGATCGTGCGAGCCGATCCCGCATTTTCCGCGGGCCTGCCGGTACAACTGCGATTGCGGCAGGCCGGCGGCCGCAAGATCGCATTGCATGCGAATGCGGTCGAGCTGCCCGCGGGTCATCATTCCCTGCTGGTGGATTGCCGCGTGCTGGAAAGCGGCGTGACGCAGCGGTTCGTGGTGGACGCCGATCTCGAAGCCGGCCGCGAGTACCGTCTCGTGGCACGCGCATCGGCGCGAAATTGTGATGCGGTCGAACTGATCGGGCGCTGAAGCGTGATTCTGCGGCCACGGCGCTATACTCTCGCGCCGGATGGCCTACGATCTGCTGAATTCAGTAATTCTCGCGGCGCTGCTGGCATTGCCGGCGTCCGCCGACTCGTTCGCCGAGCGCGCCGCACCTGGCGGCGTGCTGCTGCCGGCCGACCGCGTGGTCGTGCACAAATCGGAACGGCGCATGGAACTGCTGCAGGACGGCCGCCCGATCGCGAATTACCGGGTTTCGCTGGGGCTCAATCCCAGCGGCCACAAGCAGCGTGAGGGCGATTTCCGTACGCCGGAAGGCAGTTACCGGCTGACACACCGCAATGCGCGCAGCGAATTCTTCCTGTCGGTGATGGTGTCCTATCCGGAGCCCTCTGATATCGCCCTGGCGCGCCGCAATGGCTGGTCTCCAGGCGGGCTGATCATGGTGCACGGCCTGCCGAATGTGCCGAGGTATCCGCGCGACCGCTACCTCAATACCGACTGGACCGATGGCTGCATTGCGCTGTCTAATGAAGACATGCTTGATTTCTGGTTACTCACCGGACCCGGCACGCCGATCGAGATCCATCCGTGATTCCCGCATCTGATCGGGAACTGGCAGCCGTCGTGCATGCGCGGGTGTCGCCGAAAGGCGTGCTCGAGAATCTGTCGCAGCAGGAAGTCGACAAGCTGCTTGATCGCGGGCAGGGCGGTCTCTACCCGCTGTTCCGGCGCTGCGCGCTCGCGGTGCTGAATTCCGGCACGATGATCGACGATGCGCGCGTGATATTCGATGCCTACAAGGATTTCGAGTTGCGCATCATGCGCCAGCCGTGGGGCATCAAGCTCGAGATGCATCACGCACCGGGCAGCGCTTTCGTTGACGGCGAGATGATCCGCGGCGTCAAGGAGCACCTGTTCGCCGTGCTGCGCGACATTGTGTACACGCACAACGAGATAGTCGCCCGCTTCGACCTGCGCGACCCGGCCGGCGTGACCAATGCGATCTTCTGCATCCTGCGGAATGCCCGCGTTCTCGATCACAAGGGCCGGCCAGACCTGGTGGTGTGCTGGGGCGGGCATTCGATACCGCGCGAGGAGTACGACTACACCAAGAAGGTCGGCTACGAACTCGGCCTGCGCGGCCTGTCGGTCTGCACCGGTTGTGGTCCGGGCGCGATGAAAGGGCCGATGAAGGGCGCGACGATCGGCCACTCGAAGCAGCGCATCCGCGAGGGGCGTTATATCGGCGTCACCGAACCGGGCATCATCGCGGCCGAGCCGCCGAATCCGATCGTCAATCAGCTCGTCATCCTGCCCGATATCGAAAAGCGGCTAGAAACATTTGTCCGTCTCGGTCACGGCATCATCGTGTTCCCGGGCGGCGCGGGCACTGCCGAGGAAATCCTCTATCTGCTCGGCATACTGGTCGAGCCCGCCAACAGCGAGCAGAAGCTGCCGCTGGTATTCACCGGTCCGCGCGAGAGCGCGGGCTATTTCGAGCAGCTCGACCGCTTCATCGGACTCGTGCTCGGCGCCGAGGCGCAAAAGCGCTATCGCATCATCATCGCCGACCCGCCGGAGGTGGCGCGCGAGATGCAGCGCGGATTCGATATCGTGCGCCGCTCGCGCCGCCGCGCCGGCGACGCCTACAATTTCAACTGGCTGCTGCACATTCCGCCCGCCTACCAGCAGCCATTCGAGGTAAGTCACGCTGCGATGGCGGAACTCACGCTCTCGATGAAGCAACCCGTGCATGAACGCGCTGCGAACCTGCGGCGCGCCTTCTCCGGCATCGTTGCCGGCAATGTGAAGGAGCAGGGCATCCGTCTGATCGAGGAACAGGGGCCATTCGTGATTCACGCCGACCGGCAGATTGCCGGCCCACTGGATGAGTTACTGCGGGCCTTTGTCTCGCAGGGGCGCATGAAACTGGTCGGCGAATACCGGCCCAGTTACCGTATTGCCTGAACACATCATGCCGCGGGGCTCCGTGTCCCGCGAGCTGTGATCCAGTTCCTGTTTCACTTCCTGCGCCCCACGTAACTTGCATGACATGGCGTGCCATCAGGCTCCAGGACCGTGAGGGACATCAAGCTGTCGGCGGGTGCCGGCGACGGCCGGACCGACCGCGGCAGTGCGGCGGTGCCGCCGCGCGTGCCGCGTCGCGGCGCTGCAGTCAGCCGCCACGGTACGATCTCGCGCGAGTTGATGAAGTACTCGAACTACAAGTCCTGGGCCGAAAAGGTCCGTAGTGCCTGGCGCAGCGAGAACGACGAAAAGCCGGAAGATCCGGCGCCCGGCACCGGCCGGCGCTGAGCGTCACGAAGTCTCCACCGATGGAAAGGCTTGCGCAGCTGTTTGACGAGCTGGATGACCTGGTCTGCGCGCTGCGGCATCGACTTGGCCTTTGGCCCTCCGGCCGGAGTTCCGAGCGCGGTTGATCCGGCACGCCGCGGTCCGGCACTCTTGAATCCCCACATCCGTGCCACCATTGGCGCACTCCGATCGCCAGGAGGCGCCGATGAGCGAGCACACGACCGAAACTCGCGGATTCCAGGCCGAAGTCAGCAGGCTGCTGCGGCTGATGATCCATTCGATGTACAGCCACCGCGACATGTTTCTGCGCGAGCTGATCTCCAACGCCTCGGACGCCTGTGACAGGCTGCGATTTGCCGCACTCGCGGATCCCGCCCTCGCCGGCGGCCGGTCCTGCGAAATCCGCGTCGATTTTGATTCCAGGGCCCGCACGCTGACGGTCACCGATACCGGTATCGGCATGACGCGCGAGGAAGCGGCACAGCATCTCGGCACGATCGCAAGATCCGGCACTTCCGAATTCCTTGCGAGCCTGACCGGCGATGAGCAGAAAGACAGCCAGTTGATCGGCCAGTTCGGCGTCGGCTTTTACTCGTCCTTCATCGTGGCCGAGCGCGTCGAAGTCCGGTCGCGGCGCGCCGGCAGCGAGCCCACGGCCGCGGTCTGCTGGAGTTCGAGCGGCGAGGGCGAATTTACCCTGGAGACGATCACGCGCGAGGAATCCGGCACGGCGGTCACGCTGCATCTGAAGCAAGACGCGGCAGTGTTCGCCGATCCATTCCGGCTGCGCTCGCTGATCCGGCGTTACTCCGATCACATCGCTTTTCCGGTCCTGCTGCGCCCGGACGGCGGCAAGGGCGAGTACGACCGCGTCAACCAGGCCCAGGCACTCTGGACCCGGCCGCGACAGGTGCTTGACGACGACGAGTACCGCCAGTTCTACCGCCACGTATCGCACGATGCCGCCGAGCCGCTCGCGTGGAGCCACCATCAGGTGGAAGGACGGCGCGAATACACGACGCTGCTCTATGTGCCGGCTGCGGCGCCCTTCGATCTCCACAATCGCGAATCGCCGCGCGGTCTCAAATTGTATGTGCGGCGCGTGTTCATACTGGATGACGCCGAGCAGTTCCTGCCGCTTTACCTGCGCTTCATCAAGGGGGTCGTCGACTCGGCGGACCTGCCGCTGAATGTGTCCCGTGAGCTACTGCAGCAGGATCCCGAAGTGCAGGCGATCAAGGGCGCAATCACGCGGCGCGCACTGGAAATGCTCGCGCGGCTCGCAAGTGATGAACCGGAAAAATACCGGACATTGTGGCGGGAATTCGGCAATGTGCTGAAGGAAGGCGTCATCGAGGATCCCGGCAATCGCGAGCGGATCCTGCCGCTGCTGCGATTCGCTTCAACCGCCGGCGACGAAGCGTTTCAGTCGCTGGCCGACTACGTGGCGCGCATGCCCGAAGGGCAGCAGCAGATCTACTACCTGCTGTCGGATAACGCCGCGGCGGCGCGCCAGAGCCCGCAACTTGAGGGCCTGCGGGCACGGGGGCTGGAAGTGCTGCTGCTCTCCGATCGCATCGATCCGTGGATCATGGCGCAACTCGACGAATTCGATGGCCGTCCGCTGAAGGATATTGCGAGCGGCGAGCTGGAACTCTCCGGCCTGCCGCCGTCCGCTGCGACCCCGCCGCCTGATCAAAAGATGCCGGCGCTGTATGCACGGGTCGCCGCGCGGCTGGCGGCGCGCGTTGCAGGCGTGCGCGCCAGCACGCGCCTCGCTGAATCGGCCGCCTGCCTGGTGCGGGATGCGACCGATCCCGGGCCGCAATTGCGCCGGCTGCTCGAAGCTGCCGGCCACAAGCTGCCCGAGACCCGTCCCTGGCTGGAGTTGAATCCGGCGCATCCGCTGGTCACGCGGCTGCAGCTGCTGCCCGACGGTGCTGCATTCGACTCGCTCGCGGAATTGCTCGCAGACCAGGCGCAGATCGCTGATGGCGGCACGCCGCCGGATCCGGCCGCATTCATCCGCCGGCTCAACGACTGGCTGCTCGGAAATTACTGAAGGACCTGCATGCGCGGGCGGGCGAAAATTGGTATCTTCCGCATCATGAGCGGCAACAAGCCGACCGACGAGGAATTGCGCTCGCGTCTGACACCTGAGCAGTACTACGTGACGCGGCAGAGCGGCACGGAGCGCGCATTCACGGGCGAGTACTGCCACAACGAACGGACCGGCACGTATCTGTGCGTCTGTTGTGGAGAGAGCCTCTTCTCATCCGCCGCTAAGTACGACGCGGGATCGGGCTGGCCGTCATTCTGGGCGCCCCTGGCCGGATCATCGGTCGAGATCCGGCAGGACGATTCGCACGGCATGCGGCGCACCGAAGTTCGTTGCGCAAGTTGCAGTGCGCACCTCGGCCATGTTTTCGACGATGGCCCGCAACCTGCCGGACAGCGGTATTGCATCAACTCGGCCGCACTCGCATTCAAGCCGGAATCGTCGCAGTGAAGCACTGGCGGCCATCCGTCGTCGCAACCGCGCTGCTGTCCTGCTGCGCTCTGCAGGCCGGCGCGCAGGATGCGCCGGCAGCGGAAATGCCCCCGGACGAGCAACTGGTAATCACGGATCTTGTGTCCGGGATCGGCGATGAAGCCGTGCCCGGCATGATCTGCGTCGTCCATTACACCGGCTGGCTCTACGACAGCAATGCGAAGGATTTCCGCGGCCGCAAGTTCGACAGTTCGCGCGCGCGCGGGCAGCCATTTTCGTTTCCGCTCGGCGGCGGACATGTGATCAGGGGCTGGGACAGTGGCGTCGTCGGAATGCGGGTCGGTGGCCAGCGGCGGCTGATCATACCCCCGGCACTGGGCTACGGCAGCCGCAATGTGGGCAATGGAGCGATCCCGCCCGGCTCGACATTGCTGTTCGAGGTCGAGTTGCTCGCCATCGAGACCGTGACTACCGCCCCGCAGGCGCAGTGATCCGGCAAGCGCCCACGATTCGGAAAATCGAGATCGCCGGCGTGGCGGGCGCGATCGAATCGCTGATCGAGCGGCCGCCGGGTGCGGTCGCGGGCATCGTCGCCGTGTGCTGCCATCCGCACCCGCTCTATGGCGGCACCATGCAGAACAAGGTCGTCCACACGCTCGCTCGCGCGGCACAGGACCAGGGCGTCACGAGCCTGCGCTTCAACTTCCGGGGCGTCGGCAGCAGTGGCGGAACCCATGACAACGGCGCTGGCGAATCCGACGATGCAGTCACCGTCGCCGACTGGTGCCGGCGCGAACTTGGCGCCGTGCGCCTGTGGGCACTCGGCTTCTCGTTCGGAAGCTATGTTGCGCTGCGGCTCGCCGCGGCACGTGAGGCTAGGCTGCTGGTGACGGTCGCGCCACCCATCCAGCGCTTTGATCTTGCGCGGGTCGCGGTACCGGCCTGTCCCTGGCTGATCGTCCAGGGCGACGCTGACGAGCTCGTCGATCACGCGGCTGTTGTGGGCTGGACGCGGGCGATGCAACCGGCGCCGGCAGTCGAAATCGTGCCCGGCGCCGAGCATTTCTTCCACGGCCGGCTGACGGCAGTGCGCTCGCTGGTCGGGGGCTGGCTCGGCCGGCATCTGGATGCCGGTGGCTGAAATGAAAACGGGGCGGCGATGGCCGCCCCGTCAGTACCCTGGTTACAACTCGATGGCTGGCTTCAGCCGACCATCTCGTTGAGGTTCTTGAGGGCGCGAATACGCACCTTTCTCGAGGCCGGCTTGGCCTTGATCATCATCTGCTCGCCGGTGAAGGGATTGACGCCTTCGCGGGCCTTGGTGGCGGGTTTCCTCACGACGCGCATCTTGCAGACGCCAGGCATCGTGAACACGCCGGCGCCCTTCAGCGCCTTCTTGATCACGCCATTCAGCGAATCGAGCACAGCGCCGACCTGCTTCTTGCTGAGATCGGTCGCGCCTGCAACCGCTGATACGATCTGCGACTTCGTCGGAGCCGCGTTCTTCTTCGCCATTGAGTTGTCTCCTGTGGTTTTGGCAGCGACGGAAGTATCCCGCCTTCATCAGATGTCGGCGCGCACGATACCACGGAAAATCCCGTGGCATAAGTAGTCGAGCGCCATTTCGAGCCGTTTTTTGCGGCTCGGCATGAAGATCCGATTTTTCACTGCAGATAAAACTCCCGGGTCAAGCGGGCCCTGATATCGGGTCCGTCGGCGTATGCGCGCGCACTGATGACGATCGTGATTGGCTCGCGGTGGCGCACCGCGACCGCTGCCAGATAAGTCGGACCGCCGTGCTCGTTGACAAGACGCAACGGCAGTGCTTGGCGGTCGCCGATGAGCGTGACTGCCTCCGCTTCAAGTTGCACTGCGGCGATCCGCCCGCTGCGGGCGTCCATTGCGGGCGCGAGCGTGATCACCAGCAAAGCTAGATTGGGTCTCGGCACAATGCCGTAACTGCCTGCAATCGCTGGATCCAGATCGCGGGTCAGTGTCAGCGCGTAATTGAGCCGGATATCGCCGGCGGAGACGAACCCCGGGTCGGCAAATGCAGGCGCCGGTGGTGGCACGCCCGAATTGTCGGCGCAGCCACCGGCAGCCAGGCAGGCAAACGCGAAAATTTGCGCGCGGGGCAACACTTCAGCGGTCGCTCATGCCAGCTTCTCCATCCGGCCGGCAAGGGCCCGCGGCTGCCGCCCGTTGGGCGCCCGATTCGCCGGGTGCGGCCGCGACCGGCAGACCTGCAGAAGGGCGGCGGTGCCAGGATTCGTCCATTCTCAGGGAATCAGGAACAGCAGGGCCCGCAGCACGATGATCGCGACCAGTGGCGAGAAATCCAGGCCGCCGACCGCGGGCAGGATTCTGCGCAGCGGTCGCAGCAGCGGTTCGCACAACGACGTCAGCAGGCCGACCACCGGGCTGTAGCTGCGGGGCGCGGTGAATGACAGCAGCGCATAGATGATGACCAGGACGATATGGAGCCAGATCGTCATGACGATCAGCGTGATCAGGCCGCTCTGGACCAGCGGAACCAGTGGCATCAGCACTCCCGCCCGCAGCCGGAACATGATCACTGTCGCGGCGAACTGCACCGCGAGCAGGGCCACTAGCGAGGCGGTATCGACGCGGCCCATCGGCGGCAGGATGCGCCGCAGCGGGAGCACCAGCCAGCTCGTCAGCGACAGGATCGCCTGAGAAACGGGATTGCGGAAATCGGCGCGCGCCAGTGGCAGCAGGAATCGCAGCAGGAATGCAAAGACCGCGAGGTTCAGCACGGAATCGACGACGAAATCGATGGCATCTTTCATGTGGGTCGGGGCCCGTCAGCAGCGAGGTGGGGAATATTGTAGCCGCAGGCGCGTATTCAGCCGCGCGGCCCGAATAATGCCGAGCCGATGCGCAGGTGGGTAGCGCCCTCGGCAATCGCGGATTCGAAATCGCCGCTCATGCCCATCGACAGCACGTCGAGACAATGACCGGCGCCATTGAGCTCCAGCTGCAGGCGCCGCAACTCGCGGAACCAGTGCCGCTGGCGTTCGGGATCGGCTGCTTCGGGTGGCAGCGTCATCAGGCCACGCAGGACCAGCCGCGGCAGTCCGGCGATGCGCGCCGCAAGCGCGGCCAGTTCGCCGGGTTCGACGCCGGATTTTGCGGGCTCGCCCCCCAGCCGGACCTGGATGCAGACCACCAGCGGCGGCCGGCCCTGCGGGCGCTGTTCCGCCAGGCGCGCAGCGATCCTGGGCCGGTCGACCGTGTGCACCCAGTCGAACAGCTCGGCGACCTGCCGCGTCTTGTTGCTCTGCAGTGCACCGACGAAATGCCAGGTGAGCCTGCGGCCCTGCAACGCGGCAATGTGATCGCGTGCCTCCTGGAGGTAGTTCTCGGCGATGTCCGTCAGGCCGCCGTCGACGGCCGCGCGCAGTTGCTGCAGCGGCTGCGACTTGGCGACGCCAATCAACCGGATTGCGGCCGGGTCCCGGCCTGCGGCGCGGGCCGCTAACGCGATCTTTTCGCGCAGAAAACCCAGCCTATCAGGCTGATTCTGCGGAGCGGTTAACATATTGAACTGCACATGTCGGGGCTATACTGCCTTCGGTCCCGAGCCGCCGTAGACTGGCCGCTGGGGTTCTCGTCTGTGGGCCAAGCCGGGGAGCACTGATGGCTGTCGATATCGCCCAACTCTTGGCCTTTGCGGTCAAGAATAACGCCTCGGACCTGCACCTGTCCGCTGGCGTGCCGCCGATGATCCGCGTGGACGGCGACATCAAGCGGGTCAACATGCCGCCGCTGACGCACAAGGAAGTGCACAGCATGGTGTACGACATCATGAACGACAAGCAGCGGAAGGTGTTTGAGGAATTCTTCGAAACCGACTTCTCGTTCGAGATCCCCAATCTGGCGCGGTTTCGCGTCAATGCCTTCAACCAGAATCGCGGCGCCGGCGCCGTATTCCGCAATATTCCGTCGCAGATCAAGACGCTCGACGACCTGAATGCACCCAAGGTGTTCAAGGATCTGTGCCTGCTGCCGCGCGGACTCGTGCTGGTGACCGGGCCGACCGGCTCGGGCAAGTCCACGACGCTCGCTGGCATGGTCGACTACGTCAATATCAACCGGCCCGAACACATCATCACGATCGAGGATCCGATCGAGTTCGTGCACGAATCAAAGCGCTGCCTCGTCAACCAGCGCGAGGTGCATCGCGATACACTGGGGTTCAGCGAGGCTTTGCGCTCGGCCCTGCGCGAGGACCCGGATGTCGTGCTGGTCGGCGAAATGCGCGATCTTGAAACGATCCGCCTGGCGCTGACTGCCGCCGAGACGGGCCACCTGGTGTTCGGCACGCTGCATACGAGTTCCGCCGCCAAGACCGTGGACCGCATCGTGGACGTGTTCCCCGCGGCCGAGAAGGAAATGGTGCGCTCGATGCTGTCGGAGTCGCTGCGTGCGGTAGTATCGCAGACACTGATGAAGCGCCTCGGCGGTGGCCGCATAGCGGCGCACGAGATCATGATCGCGTCCCCGGCGATCCGCAACCTGATCCGCGAGAACAAGATAGCCCAGATGTACTCGTCGATTCAGACCGGGCAGGCGCAGGGCATGCAGACGCTCGACCAGTGCCTTGCCGACATGCTGAGCAAGGGCCTGATCGGCAAGGAAGAGGCGCGGTACAAGGCGCAGAACAAGGACACGGTGTAAGCGGCACGCCGCTTGCAGGAGATCCAGATGGATCGTGAACAGGCAATCAGGCTGATGCAGGACCTGCTGCGGCGGATGGTCGACCGCAAGGGTTCGGACCTGTTCATCACCTCGAGTTTTCCGCCGGCGATCAAGATCGACGGCGAAGTCCGGCCGCAGACCGAACAGCCGCTTTCCGCGGAGCAGAGCGCGGTACTGGTGCGCTCGATCATGAATGATCGCCAGACACGCGAGTTCGACGCCACCAAGGAAGCCAACTTCGCGATTGCGCCACCTGGCATCGGCCGCTTCCGCGTCAGCGCATTCCAGCAGCAGGGCCAGACGGGCTGTGTGATCCGCCAGATCAATTCCAGGATCCCGACCATCGAGGAGCTTGAATTGCCGGCGATCCTGAAGGACATCGTGCTGTCCAAGCGTGGCCTCGTAATCGTCGTCGGCGCGACCGGTTCGGGGAAGTCGACCACGCTCGCCGCGATCATCGGCTACCGCAACGAGAAGACTCGCGGCCACATAGTCACGATCGAGGACCCAGTCGAGTACGTGCACCAGCACCGCGGCTGCGTCGTGACGCACCGTGAGGTCGGCGTGGACACCGAGAGCTGGCACACTGCGCTGAAAAACACGCTCCGTCAGGCGCCGGACGTCATCATGATCGGGGAAATCCGCGATCGCGAGACCATGGAATACGGAATCCAGTTCGCCGAGACCGGCCACCTGGTGCTCGCGACACTGCACGCGAACAGTTCGAACCAGGCGCTCGACCGCGTCATAAACTTCTTCCCCGAGGAGAAACGTGAGCAGTTGTTGATGGACCTGTCATTGAACATCCGCTCGCTGATATCGCAGCGGCTGGTCCCGCGCGAGAGGAATGAAGGCCGGATTGCGGCGATGGAGATCATGATCGGCACGCCGCTGATCGCCGATCTGATCTTCCGCGGCGAAGTCGCCAAGATCAAGGAAGTCATGTCGCGCTCGAACCGGCTCGGCATGAAGACATTCGACCAGGCCCTGTATGAGCTCTATGAAGCCAGGCAGATCTCCTATGAGGAGGCCCTGCGCAATGCAGATTCGAAGAACGAGCTGCGGCTGCGGATCAAACTCGAGAGCAAGCGCGAAGATCGCTTGCAGGCGGAAGCAATAAGCACACTGAGGATCGTTGATGAACCCAACGAGGGCTCGTCCTACTGAGCCGGCGACCGACTCGGCGGTGGCCATCGAGGCCGAGCCGGGCCGGTTCAATATCAAGCCGCTGCTGAAGCTGATGGCCGAGAAGAAGGCATCGGACCTCTTTTTCACGTCCAATTCCCCGGTCAAGATCAAGATCGAGGGCCTCATTTACCCGATCAACAAGCAGGTATTGACCGCCGAGATGGTGCGTGAGATCGCGTACACGCTGATGAGCGCGGAGCAGTTGGAACACTTCCAGAGCGATCTCGAGATCGATTTCGCGATCTCGGAGCCCGGTGTCGGGCGATTCCGCGCCGCGGTATTCCATCAGCGCGGCTACCCGGCACTGGTACTGCGTTACATCAGCGTGGACACGCCAAAGCTCGACCAGCTCGGCGTGCCCGACACGCTGCGTGAACTCGCGATGCTGAAGCGTGGTCTCGTGCTGATGGTCGGCGCTAACGGCGCCGGCAAGTCGACGACGCTGGCGGCGATGATCAATCATCGCAACGAGAACTGCTCCGACCACATCCTGACCATCGAGGATCCGATCGAGTTCCTGCATCAGAATCGCAAGTCGATCGTCAATCAGCGCGAAGTCGGGCTGGATACACGCACCTTCGCCCGGGCCTTGCGCGCGTCGATGCGTGCGGCGCCCGATGTGATCCTGATCGGCGAGATCCGCGATCGGGAAACGATCGAGGCGGCCATCACACTGGCCGGCACCGGTCACCTGTGCATCGCGACGCTGCATGCCAACAACTGCGCGGAAACGCTCGACCGCATCATCAACATGTTCCCGCGTGACCAGCACGCGCAGATTTTCCTCGACCTGTCCCAGTATCTTCGAGCCATTGTCTCGCAGCGCCTGGTGCGCGGCCGCAACAGCAAGCGGTGCGCGGCGGTGGAGGTGATGCTGAACACGCCGCACATCCAGGATCTGATCAAGCGGGGCGATGTCATCGGCGTGAAGGAAGCGATGTTCGCCTCGAATGAGCGCGGCATCCAGAACTACGATGTCGCGCTGCTGCACCTCTACCGTGAGGGGCGCATCGACATCGAGGAGGCGCTCAACAACGCCGACTCGCGCACCAACCTCGAGGCCCGCATCAACTTCGGGTGATCACGGCACGCCGGTGCGTGCGGGATCCGGCGGAGTTCTTCGCTCGCAAACTCCGCCGGAACTTACGAGTTTGCTCGCGAAGACCCCGCCACCTCGCACGCACCGGCCAGCCGTTACCAATCGCGCGGGCGAGGTGACCGGGACCCCGCGAGTGAGCGCGTGAGTTCCGGCGGCGCGAACGAGCGGGGGTCCCGGTCGGATCCCGCCCGCGCGCTGTATCCGGGTCTGGTCAGTTCGTGAAAACGGTGGTGGCGTCGAACACCGGCCCGTCGACGCAGACGCGTTTCATGGCGGGACCCTCCGGGGTCCGGACCAGCACCGTGCAGCCGGCACAACCGCCCACGGCGCAGGCCATGTTCTCCTCGAGCGAGACCTGGCAGGGCAGGGCGTACTGGCGGGCAAGCGTCGTGGTGGCGCGGAGCATCGCTTCGGGGCCGCAGGCGAAGATCTCGACCTCGGCGAGGCGCGCAGGGGCAAGACCCGCAAGCCATGCCTGCGCAAGATCCGTCACCAGGCCCGCTTGGCAGCCGGGCAATCCCGCGCGACTGGCCAGGCGATTCGGCACGCCCAGTTCCTCGAGCAGCGGCATGCAGGACGTCGCACCGCGCGGCACGCCCGTTACCTCGATCGAGGAGGCGGCGGTTTGAAACGGAAATGGCAGCTCGGAGCCCATCAGCAGGAGCGGCTTCCATCCGCCACCGCGGGTTGCGGCCAGCGTCTCGGCGAGAAACACCAGCGGCGGGATACCGACACCGCCACCGATCATCAGCGTGCGCGGTCGGTCGGCGTGAACGGCAAAGCCGGTGCCGATCGGGCCGAGGCAGGAAAGGATTTCGCCGGGCCTGCGCAGCGAGAGTTCAGCGAGTCCGTGGCCGACTATCTTGTAGAGCACCTCGACCCAGCCCCCGGCGGCGGAAGCCCGCATGATCGACAGTGGCCGGCGCATCGGCACGCCCGGGCCGCAATTCAGGTGGACAAAACTCCCTGGCGTCGCGGTCGCGGCGCACTTGGGCGCGCGCAGCCGCAATACGAACTGCCCGCCCTCGAATGCCTGCTGGCCGACAACGTCGGCCTGCTCGAGGAAGATCGTGCCGCGATGCTGTCTGGCCGCGGCACTCACGATGCGCGCCCGCGGCGGGCTTTGGCGATGTGCGCCAGCACCGCCATCCTGACCGCGACGCCATTCGCTACCTGGCGGCGAATCATCGATTGCGGCCCGTCGGCGACTTCCGACGTGATCTCGACACCGCGATTCATCGGTCCCGGATGCAGCACGATGGCCTGTGGACTCGCCCGAGCCAGCCGCGCGGCGGTGAGGCCATAGAGTTCGTGGTACCGGCCGATGTCGAGCGGCATGGTCTCGGAGATGCGCTCGCGCTGGATGCGAAGCATCATGACGACATCGGCGCCGGCAATGCCCTCGTCAAAGGACGAAAAGCGTCCGGCGCCCTGGAATTCGTGCGGCTCGGGCATCATCCCTTCGGGCGCGACCAGGCGCAGCTCGGCGACACCGAGTGTTGCCAGCGCGCGATGGGCGGAGCGCGCAACCCGCGAGTGGCGGATGTCGCCGACGATCGTGACCGTCAGATCGGCGAAATTGCTCCGGTGCTGCTGGATGGTCAGCGCGTCGAGCAGGCCCTGGGTCGGGTGCGAGATGTGCGCTTCGCCGCCGGATATGACGCTGACGTGGTCGTCGACCTGCCGCGCGATGAACTCGATGATGCCCGGTTGGGCATCGCGGATCACGAACACGTCCACCTGCATGGCCTCCAGCGTGTAGATCGTGTCGACGATCGACTCGCCCTTGACGCGCGAGGAAAGCATCACGTCGAGATTGACCGCATCGGCGCCAAGTCGCAGCGCCGCCAGCTCAAATGACGCGCGTGTCCGTGTCGACGGCTCGGCAAAGAGATTTGCGACGGTCCAGCCGCGGAGGTCGTCCCCGCGCGGCGGCAACTGTCCGGGTTGGCGCAGATAGTCCCGTGCTCTTGCCAGCAATCCAAGCAACAGCCCGGGCTCGAGCCCGTCGAGCGTCATCAGGTGCCGCAGCCGACCATTGGCATCGAGCTGCGGGAGCGGTGGCGTCATCGGAACGGTCCGCCGCGCTGGGCCCGGAGCCACTGCAGCAGCAGGATGCGCGCGGCCTCGCGATCCACGTCGCCACGCCGCACGCGACGCGTCTTGCTGCCGCTGCGACGCCGCTCGCGCAGTTCGTCCTCCGCTTCGCGCGACGAGAGTCTTTCGTCCACCCGGTGAACCTCGATCTGGTACTGCTCGCCGAGCAGGTCGGCGAATTGCAGCGCAGCAGTCGTCAGTCTGTCGTTCTGGCCGGCCATATTATAGGGAACGCCAACCACGATCGCTGCCGGGCGCCAGTCGGCGATGCAGCGCCCGATCGCATGCCAGTCGGGCGCGCCGTCGAATGCGTCGATGGTCGCGAGCGCCTCCGCGGTTCCGGTCAGGGTATTCCCGACCGCGACGCCAATGCGCCGTAATCCGTAATCGAAGGAAAGCACCGTGCGCGTGGCCGGCGCGGGCATCCGTCAGGCGCGTCCCGCCTGGAGGCTGATACGGGACAGATCGACGCCCAGCAGCCGCGCGGCTGCCTGCCAGCGCTGCTCGAATGGCAACTCGAATATCAGCGATTCGTCGCAAGGCACCGTCAGCCAGGCATTCTGCAGCACTTCCTCCTCGAGCTGCCCGGCATCCCAGCCCGCATAACCGAGTGCGACCACGGCCTGGGCCGGCCCTTCGCCGCGCGCCATCGCCGCCAGCACGTCACGCGAGGTGGTCACATGCAGCGTGTCGGAAACGGGCAGTGTCGAATCCCACTGCTGCGGGCTGGGCCGGTGCAGTACGAAGCCGCGGTCATTCTGGACCGGTCCCCCGCGCAACACCGGCATGTCGCGCAGGCGCGTATCGTCGCTCGTGAGGGCGAGCTGTTCCAGCACTTCGGACATCTTCATCTCGAGTGGCCGGTTGATCACGATGCCCAGCGCACCGCGACTGGTGTGTTCACAGACGAGAGTGACACTTTGCGAGAAATTGGGATCCAGCAGCGAGGGCATCGCGACCAGGAGCTGGTTGTTCAGGTATGCGCCACCTGCCATGACGCTAGTATCGGTCGCCGCCCGACAGCGGTCAAAAAATGCCCGCGGGCTTACTTAATGCGATTCAGCGTGCCGGCACAGCGACTGCCGAGCCCGCGAGGCGGCCGCCGACGAACTGCCACTCATACGCGAAGCGCAGGACGTCATGACGGGCCGCCACCGCAGCCGGAAAGGCCTCGAATGGCGTCGCGAGCCGGAGAATCGCAATTGCGGCATGATCGAGCTCGGCATGGCCGCTGCTGCGCCGCACCTGGGCATTCAGGAGCCCGCCATCTGCGGCGAGCGCAATTTCGATGACCGGATTGCCGCTCAAGTCCCGATGGCGGGCGGCGTCGGGGAAGTTCAGCGTGCCGACTTGCTCTACTTTGCGCCTCCAGGCGTCGAGATAGACCGCGACATCGGACCGGCGCGTACTGGGCGTGACCAGCAGTTCGCGATGCGCCGGTCCCTTCAACTTCAGTTCGATGTCGTCCTCGATGCCGGCCAGTGGCGAGCGGTTGCCAGCCTGCGAGCGCCGCGGCAACGAGGGCAGCGATGCCTCTGGATCCCGCGCATCCGCGATGAAGCGCGATCCGCGGTCCGCGCTGCCTAGGATGCTGGCTTCGCCACCGGCGGGGCCCGCTGCCGTTTGCAGCGCCGCGCGGCCCGCGGGGTCGCCAGGCGAGTCCACGGAATCGCCCGCCGCACCCGGCTGCCGCGTCGTATCCGCGGTATTGCCGCTGCCCTGCTGGGTGCGCTGCGAAAGATAGCTGGCGCGCTCATTGAGCGGCGCTTCGGGCAGGGCGTCCACGACCAGCAGGACCTCGAGGGTCGGCACTAGCGCATCGTCCTGCGGTGGCGGCGCGAATGTGATGCCCAGGATCACGATCAGGTGAAAGAGACCGGCCAGGAACAGCGTGACGAGCAGGCGGTCCTCGGCAGAGCCGCTCCCCGCCAGCATGCGCGTGGCGCTGCTCATGCGCGCGCGGTCCGGGCGAGCACGGCGTCTATCAGGCTGCCCGCGATATCGCCGCGAAATTGCGTCTCGAGTTCGCGGATGCCGGTCGGGCTGGTGACATTGATTTCGGTCACAAAGCCGCCGATGACGTCAAGTCCGACAAACAGCATGCCGCGCTCGCGCATGACCGGGCCGATCCGCGAGCAAAGCCAGCGGTCGCGATCCGAGAGCGCACGGCCGACGCCTTTCGCGCCGGCCGCCAGATTGCCGCGGTGGTCGGTGGCACCGGGCATCCGCGCGAGCAGCTGCGGCACCGGCTCGCCATCGACCAGCAGGATGCGCGCGTCCCCGGTCTCCGCGATCTCCGGCAGGTAGCGCTGCACCATCGCATAGCGCCGTCCGTACTCCGTCAGTGTCTCGAATACGACCCTGGCGTTCTTGTCGCCCGTGGCCAGCGCAAATATCGAGTGGCCTCCCATGCTGTGCAGCGGCTTGCAGACGATGCGGCCGTGTTCGGCGAGGAAGGCCTGCATGCCGTCCATGTCGCGCGTGATCATGGTCGGCGCGCAGCAATCGGGAAACCAGGCGGTGTAGACCTTCTCATTCATGTCGCGCAGTCCCTGCGGGCGATTCACGACCAGCGTACCTTCGGCCTCGGCGCGCTCCAGCAGATATGTCGTGTAGATGTATTCCAGGTCGAATGGCGGGTCCTTGCGCATCAGCACGGCATCGATACCGGCGAGCGGGCGTACCACCGGCTCCCCGGTGCGATACCATGCCTTGCCTTCGCCGACGACTTCCAGCGGCCGCAGGCGGGCGATGGCGCGCCCGTCGCGCAGCCACAGATCGGACTGTTCGAAGCACCAGGTCGCGCAGCCGCGCCGGGCCGCTGCGACCAGCATTTCGATGGTGGAATCCTTGGCGGGCTTGATGGATTCGAGCGGGTCCATCAGCACTGCAAGGCTGGGGCGGTCTCGCATCACGACGGCTCCGGCCGATTGACGGGAATGTGACGTGGATACTGCACGGTAGGGGGCCTTTGCATAGTACACCTGTCAATGGTCCCGACCGCCTGCCGGGCCGGGTCGTGTCGTGGCGGGGGGGCCGACCGATATGTTAAAAGGAGGCCGCTCCGGCGTCGAAACCGCGGGCGTCTCCAGGCGAGACATAATCAGCACCCGGCCGGAGCAGCGCCGGGCCCGGAGGTACCCGATGGAAAGTGCAACGGCCGCCAGTGACGGGCACCGCCTTAACGGGCTGAAAGTGCTGGTCATCGACGACAGCAAGACCATTCGCCGGACTGCGGAGACTCTGCTGGCCAAGGAGGGTTGCGAGGTGTTCACGGCCGTGGACGGCTTCGACGCGCTGTCGAAGATCGCCGACCATCAGCCTGACATCGTTTTCGTGGACATCATGATGCCGCGCCTGGACGGTTATCAGACCTGCTCGCTGATCAAGCACAGCAAGGTATTTCGCGCGACTCCCGTGATCATGCTGTCCAGCAAGGACGGTTTGTTCGACCGGGCGCGTGGAAGGATCGTCGGATCGGAGCATTATCTGACGAAGCCCTTCACCCGCGACGAACTGCTGTCGGCGATCGAACAGCATGTCAGCCGGTGATATGGCGGCGGGCCGGGAGAAATGGCAATGGCGCTGATCCTGATAATTGACGACTCGCCGACCGAGGTATTCCAGATGCGCCGCATGCTCGAAAATCACGGCTACCAGACCGATTCGGCCGCAGACGGCGCGGAAGGAATCCGCAAGGCGCGTGAGATCCGTCCCGACCTGATCCTGATGGATATCGTCATGCCGGGCGTGGACGGATTCCGGGCGACCCGCACATTGGCGAATGATCCCGCGACCCGTGCGATTCCGGTCATCATGGTATCGAGCAAGAGCCAGGAGTCGGACCGCTACTGGGGCATGCGTCAGGGCGCGGTGGATTTCCTGGTCAAGCCGGTCACACCGGCGCAGCTGGTGGAGAAAGCGCAAGCGGCGCTGCTGACGGGCTGAGCGGATGCAGCCTGAGCCGACCCTGAGGGCACTGCGCGACCGGCCTTTCGAGTTGCTGCTGGCGCTGGAGCAACGGGCGCGCGATGTCGCGGCCGGCGCGCGCGATAATGCGGCGGGCCAGGAATGGATCGGCGTAGCATTCCGTATGGGCGGGGAGACATTCCTTGTCGCGCGTGACGAGGTGCGCGAGGTCATGGGTGTGCCAGCGCCGATCACGCGCGTGCCCGGGGCGAGGACATGGATAAGCGGCCTGGCGAATGTGCGCGGCCAGTTGCTGCCAGTGATCGATCTGAAACAGTATTTCGGCAGTGGGGAATCGGTGGCGGGGCGAAATACACGCGTGATCGTCGTCAACCACCGCGAGGTGCCGGCCGGCCTGATTGTCGACGAGGTGCTGGGATTCCGGCGCTTTGCCGAGGGCGAATTCACGACTGAGGCCTTGCCGACGATGATCCGCTGTGAACATTACCTGGCGGGTACATTCAGGCGCGGCAGCGAAGCCTGGCCTGTCCTCAGCCTGCGGACGCTTGTCGAGAGCCCGGCATTCCTGCACGGTACTTCGTAAGCTGGGGCGTGGTGAAGGAAGAAGTGGATGGGCAACCTGCCTGAGAGGCGACGCGCCTCGAAGTGGATACCGGCGCTGCTGTCAGGCGGCCTGCTGCTGTCGCTCTCGGCGGCGGCATTGCTGTTGCTGTCCGGCCGGACCCATCAGCAGGAGCGCAGGTACGGCACGCACCTGGCGGAACTAACCGTCCTGGCGGGAGCGCTGCCGGCGCAGGCAGCAGCCGCGGGTCGCGGCGAGGACGCGGCCTTCGAAAAGCTCGCACGCTCGCGGGCGCGGCTCGAGAAGCTGCTGGCCGAGATTCAGGAGGGCCGCACGGCTGTCGCAGTGCTCTCCAGCCCGAGCGCGCGGCGGCTTGGTGGCGAGCCGGGCTGGAACGCCGTGCTCGAAAACACGGGGCAGGTTCTGGCGGGCCGCAATGCGGCCCGCGAATTGAAGACCTGGGCCGAGGAATCGCGCACCGCCCTCGGGCGCGTACTCGCGGCCACCGGCGACGCCGTATCCGCGCCGGGCGGCGTGGTGGCGCTGCGCGCATTGCCGCGCTTCGAATCCGCCGCGCAGCGTGCCGGCGACGATCTGCAGCAGCTCGCCAGCGCTTCCGGCGAAACCGCGGCCGTTGCGAGGCACATCACGGAGAATACGGCGCTGCTGGCGCAATTTCTCGCAGGTCTGGCCGGGCTCGACCAGACTGCGGGCGTGCCGGCGGTATCCGGCGAGGCCATGACCCGCCTGGCCGACGCACGCGATGCCTTTGCAGACTATGAAGAACAGGTCCAGGGTGCGCTCGAGCGCGCCGGCGCACTCGCTACCGCAGAACGCGCAAGCGGCGAAGTAGCCGCGGCAGCCGACCGGCTCGCGAGATCTCTGGCGCAACAGGCAGCCGCCGGAGCGGATGAAGGCCCACTGGCGGGGCCATACCCGGCGCTGATCGCGGTACTGCTCGCGGCGCTGATGCTGGCCGTCGCGCTGATCGCATGGGTCTCGGCCGCAAGCGTGCGCCGCGTCGCGGACCAGGAATCGGAGCGCAACCGGCGCAATCAGGATGCGATCCTCCGCCTGCTGGATGAAATGTCGAGCCTGGCCGATGGCGATCTGACGGTGCAGGCGACCGTGACAGACGACATCACCGGGGCGATCGCCGACTCGATCAATTACGCGATCGAAGCCCTGCGTGAACTGGTAGCGACCATCAACGAGACGGCGATGCAGCTCGACGCCGCGGCGCGCCAGACCCAGGCCGCCGCGGGGCATCTGGCCAAGGCGAGCGTCGCGCAGTCGCGGCAGGTCGCCGCGGCGACCGACGCAGTCAGCGCGATGGCGGCTTCGATCGAGGAAGTTTCCGGCAATGCCGAGCGTTCTGCCGATGTCGCCCGTCATGCCGTGGATGTCGCACACAAGGGCGGCGACGCCGTGCGCCGCACGATCGACGGCATGAATGCGATCCGCGAAAACATCCAGGATACGTCCAAGCGCATCAAGCGCCTCGGCGAGAGTTCGCAGGAGATCGGAAACATCGTCGAGTTGATCAATGACATCGCGGAGCAGACCAACATCCTGGCATTGAATGCGTCGATTCAGGCCTCGATGGCCGGCGAGTCAGGTCGCGGCTTCGCGGTGGTGGCAGACGAGGTGCAGCGGCTGGCCGAGCGCGCCGGGCACGCGACCCGCCAGATCGAAGTCCTGGTCCGTACGATCCAGACCGATACCAATGAGGCCGTGGTCTCGATGGAACGCACGACGACGGATGTCGTCGGCGGGGCACTGCTTGCGGAGAATGCCGGTGCTGCGCTTGGCGAAATCGAGGACGTCTCCAACCAGATCGCGCAGCTCGTGCAGAACATTTCCGCGAGCGCCCGCCAGCAGGCCGCGACTTCTTCACATATCTCCCGGACCATGCAGGTCCTGCGCGAAATCAGCAAGCAGACGGCCGATAACACGAGCGCGACCTCGACCGCGATCGGTCGCCTCGCCGAGCTGTCTGCACAACTTCGCAAGTCGGCGGCTGGTTTCCGGTTGCCGCAGGAACTCCCGGCAGCGACGCGGCGTGCCGCCGCGCCTGCCAAACCGGAACCCGGCGACAAGAAGTCGAGGCGCATCGCGAGCGTGGGAGGCTGACAGGGCGTGGCCGACTTCCCATCGGTCAACGAACAGGCCCTTCATCTGGTCGCGCGAGAGCTCGCGGCGACCCTGAACGAGGTCCGGATCGCGCTCGAAGCCGCCGCCGAGACACCGGCCGACAAGACGCCAATCGCCAGGGCCGCCGGACTGATGCACGGGGCCCGCGGCGTACTGCGCGTGGTCGAGGTCTACGGCGCTGCGCTGCTTGCCGAGGAGATGGAGCACACCGCGCACTGGCTTGCCGAGACCACGACCGACGCGCGACAGCTTGCGGACGGGCTTGATGCGCTGATGCGTTCATGCGTCCAGCTGCCGACCTACCTTGAGCGGGTGCTGGGCGGAGGACGCGACCTGGCGCTGGTACTGCTGCCGCTGCTCAATGACTTGCGGGCGGTGCGTGGCGCGCCGCTGCTTTCGGAAGGCACGCTGCTTTCGCTGAATCTGAGTTCGGAACGAGCGCCGACGGACCGCCAGCCGAAAGCCGGCGAGCCAAGACTGTCCGCGGCGCAATGGGCGCGCCGCGTGCGGGCGAAATTCCAGGCCGGCCTGCTGGCGCTGATCCGTGGCGAGGGCGCCGAATCCGGGCTCGGCTCGCTGTCGGAGGTCACCACGCGGCTCGAGACGGCAGCGACGACGGTCGCGGTGTTCCAGCTCTGGTGGGTGACCGGCGCGCTGATCGACGCCTTGCGTGCCGGCGGCCTGCAGGCAAGCGTGACTGTCAAGCGACTGCTGGGCCAGGCCGATCGCGAACTGCGACGCCTTTACGATCTTGGCGAACCTGCATACGCCGAGCGCCCGCCGATCGAGCTGCTCAACAATCTGCTGTTCTATGTCGCACGCGCCGAGACCCGCGGCGAGCGCATCGATGCGGTGCGCGCTTCATTCCGCCTGGATGAGCTGCTGCCGGTCGACGAATCGGTCGAGCAGGAGCGTGAATCCCTGTCGGCACCCTCGGTACGCCTGATGCGGACGGTCGCGGCTGCCATCAAGGAAGACCTCAGCCGCGTCAAGGACGCGCTCGATCTGTATACAAGAAAAAGCGGTCCGCCGGAGGAACTGGCGCCACAGGTCGAGATGCTGAAGAAAATCGGCGACACGCTCGCCGTGCTCGGTCTGGGTTCGATGCGCGAGCTGGTGCAGGGCGAGATTGCACGCCTGACGGACATGATCGTCCGCCGCGCGCCGGCTGAACAGGACAAGCTGATCGACATCGCCGCGACACTGATCGCGATGGAGGACAATCTCGATGACGCGCTGGTGCGCCTCATCATGCCGCCGGGCGCGCCCGCACCCGGCGCCGAGACAGATCCCGAATTCCGTCAGGTGGCGGAAGCCGTGCTGCGCGAATGCATCCTGAATCTCGCGCGCATCAAGGAGCTGGTGGGCCAGTCGCTCGACCCGGTCGCCGACCCGGTCAGCGCGGACGCCGCGCCTGCACTCGCGCGCGGCATCACTGCGGGCCTGCTGTTGCTCGGACGTCATCGCGCGATGGAAGTCATGCGGCGCATCAGCGGTCATGTGGCGGCCGTCGTGGGTCCGGGCGCCAGGCCGCGCGGCGAAGAGTACATCGACCGGCTGGCAGACGCGATCGTCGGCATCGAGTACTACATGGAGACGCTGCAGGCGGGTCGCGGTGATCCCTGGTACATGCTGGACAATGCAGAGCGCTGCCTGGGAGCGCTCGACCAGATTCTCGAGGGAGGCGCACCCGCAGTGCTGCCGGCGCCGGTTGCGCCACGGGTCGCAGCGCCCGGGCTGGCGGTGCCGCGCCGGCATGCCGATCCGGAACTGGTTGCGCTCTTCATCGAGGAGGCCCGTGAAGAGATCGCGACAGTCAGCCGGTTGTTCCCGCTGTGGGAGGAGAATCCGTCGGATCGCGAATCGCTGGCGCGCGTACGCCGGGCATTCCACACGCTGAAGGGCAGCGGGCGGGTGGTTGGCGCGGCGCGCATCGGTGATTTCGCCTGGTCCGTCGAGAACCTGTTGAATCACATCATCGACGGCACGCGCGAGCGTACGGCGCTGATGCTTGCGACGCTTCGCGACGCCATCGCCTTGTTGCCGGCGCTGGTCGTCGAGTTCGAAGGACGGTCCGCGCCCGTCTCCGGCGTCGAGGCGGTCATGGCGCGTGCGGATGCTCATGCCGGCGGCCTGCCGGCCGCCGCCCGTCCGCTGCCCGCCGCCGCGCCGCCGCCGGCAATCGATGAACCGACCCCGGTCATCACCAAGATCGACCAGCAGAAAATGTTGCGGCAACTCGCGATCGTTCCGCCGTTGGATGCCCCGGTGCCGTCAGCTGCTGCGGCCCCTCCCGCGCCGCCGCCGGTCGCTGAAGCGGAGCCGCTGCCGCCATCTGCGCAAGAAACGCCGGTCGAGGAGGCGTGGCTTGGCCGACCCGAGGCCTTTGCGGAGGGCGGGGATACCTCGCTGCAGGAAATCTACCACAAGGAAATGCAGAGTCACCTCGAGGTGATGCGCGCTTACCTGCGTCACGCCTGGCTGGTGCCCGGTACGCACTTGGTGACGGAAGAACTCTACCGCGCCTGTCATACCTTGCGCGGCGCCTCGCGCACCGCGGAAATCCGCCACAGCGTCCGGCTCGCGGAACCGCTGCATCGCTGGTTGCGGCGCATGTTCGATCATGACGGCTGGTTTGACGACACCGGGCTTGCGGTCCTCGCCGATTGCGTCGTGGGCTTCGAAGAAATCCTGACAGCGGTGCACGAATCCACCGGCCGCTTTACCAATCTGGACCGCCTGGTAAGGCGTATCGAGCAGCAGGACGCGGCGCTGGTGCGCCGACTCGCCGAAGCGCCGCCGCCGGTGGCGGCGCTCGAGGCCGAGGCCAGCGCGCCGGAAGCACCGCCACCGGTGACTATCGAACAGGCGCCGGCACCGCCGCCGCCGCCGCCGCTGTCGCTCGAAGCATTGGTGCCCGGCGTGGTCGCCGATGCCGTCGTGCCCGAGCGCGATGTCAACAGATTGCTGCCGAAACGGGCGGCGGAAAGCGGCGTCATCGGTGCGCCGCCCTACCTGCAGTCGGGTGAACCGGCGCCGGAGCCGCCGGCAACCCCGCGCACCGAGGATTACGATCCCGATATAGCCGCGATCTTCAGCGAAGAGGCGACGGAACTCCTCGAAGCGGCGGACAGCGCGATCGGCGCGTTGCGGGCCGAGCGTGGCACCCGCGAGAACATGGTCGCACTGCAGCGCGCATTGCATACGCTGAAAGGCGGCGCGCGGGTGGCCGGCATCACTGCGCTGAGCGACCTGAGCCATGAGGTCGAGTGGCTCCTGATGCACGTGGGCGGCGACGCACCGCATCTCGACCAACGCAGCCTCGAAGTGCTGCAGTCGAGTCTTGACGAACTGAATCGCATGCGTGACTACGTCAGCGCGGGTCGTCCGGTCGAGCAGGCCCGCGATCTCATCACGCGAATACGCATGGTTGGACGCGCGCGGCCCGCCGAAGCTGCGCAACGGGTCGAGGCACGGCCACCCGCGCCCGCTCCGGTTGTCGCGGCGACACCCGTCATTGCGGATGCGCCCATTGCGCCGCCGCCGGCGGCGTCAGCACCGGCACCGGCGCCGGAGGCGGCAGCCGAAGCGGCGGCCGCGACCGACACCGCTCCGGTTGCGGTGCCGGCGGCGCCGGCCGGGCCTCCGAGCCGCGATGCGACCGCGGATCGCGGCGACATCGCCCGTGTCGATGCCGAGCTCCTCGACAACATGCTGAATGCCGCCGGCGAAGTAAGCATATTCCGCGCCCGGCTGGAACAGCACCTTGCTTCGGTGGACTTCAATCTGGCCGAACTCGGCCGCGTCGTGCAGCGGCTGAAGGACCAGCTGCGCAAGCTCGAGATTGAAACCGAGGCCCAGATCCTCCACCGCCACGTCGATCGGGGCATGCGCCGCGAGGATTTCGACCCGCTGGAACTCGACCAGTATTCGTCGATCCAGCAGTATTCGCGCGCGCTGGCCGAAACCAGCTCCGACGTTGCGAGCGTGCAGAATCTGCTTGCGACCCAGACCCGCGAGGCCCAGACCCTGCTGGGCCAGCAGGGCCGGATCGTTTCCGAGCTGCAGGGCGGCCTGATGCGCACGCGAATGGTGCCATTCCAGCGCCATGTGCAGCGCCTGACGCGCATCGTGCGCCAGGCCGCGACCGAGATGGGCAAGAAGGCGGAATTGCAGGTCGGCGGCGCGGCCGGCGAGCTCGACCGGCAGGTGCTGGAACGAATGCTGCCGCCATTCGAGCACATGCTGCGCAACGCCATCGTGCACGGCATCGAACTGCCGGCGGAGCGAGTGGCAGCCGGCAAGTCCGAGACCGGACTCATCGAGATGACATTGCGGCGCGAGGGATCCGAGGTCGTTATCGTCGTCGCCGACGACGGCGCAGGCGTCAACCTCAGGGCGGTTCGCGACCGCGCCATTGCGCTCGGCCTGATGACCCCGAAACAGGAATTGTCCGACGAACAGGCGTTGCAACTTATCCTCGAGCCTGGCTTCTCGACCGCCGGCAAGGTGACGCAATCCGCGGGCCGGGGTGTCGGCATGGATGTTGTTGCCACCGAGATCAAGAAACTGGGCGGCTCGCTCTACACCGAAACCGAGTCCGGCAAGGGCACGCGCTTCACCGTGCGCCTGCCATTCACGCTCGCGATCAGCCAGGCGCTGATCGTCAGCGTCGGCGAGGAAGTCTTTGCATTGCCGCTGCCGACCGTCGAGGGCGTGGTGCGGGTACCGCGCGCGGAAGTGCTGCGCCACCTGGCGGCAGACACCGCAACCTACGATTACGGTGGCCAGAAGTACCGCTTTCAGCACCTGGCCGTATTCGTCGGCGGCACGCCGGCGACGATGCCCGACCAGGATGCCGCGGTGCCGGTAATTCTGGTGCGCGCCGGCGAGCATTCGACCGCAGTCGTGACCGACGAGATGATCGGCAGCCGCGAGATCGTCGTGAAATCGGTGGGACCGCAGATCTCCGGCATCCGCGGCATTTCGGGCGCGACGATCCTCGGTGATGGCCGCATCTGCGTGATCCTCGATATCGGCGCGCTGGTGCGATCGGAATGGCGCAAGCGGCCGGTCTCCGAGCCGCGGCTCACCAGCCAGGTGGATCGGCGCGTGTTCGCGCTGGTCGTTGACGATTCGATCACGGTGCGCCGCGTGACACAGCGTCTGCTGGAGCGCAATGGCATGCGGGTCGTCACGGCCAAGGACGGCCTCGAGGCGATATCGGTGCTTCAGGACGAGACTCCGGACGTGATCCTGCTCGATATCGAGATGCCGCGCATGGACGGCTACGAGGTCGCCTCGCACGTGCGCAATGACCCGCGTCTGAAGGACATACCGATCGTCATGATTACCTCGCGCGTAGGCGAAAAGCACCGCGCGCGCGCGATCGAGCTCGGCGTCAATGAATACCTCGGCAAGCCCTATCAGGAAGGCCAGTTGCTGCAGGCGATCGAACCTCTGGTCCGGAGGCCACCACAATGAGCGCTGGACCGGAACTGTACGGACTTCTGGTGCCGCTCCTCGATGAGCGCCTGCTGGTGCCGCGCACCTGCGTTGCCGAAGTCACGGGATTCCAGCCGCTGCAGGAAATGCCAGGTGCACCGCCCTGGTATCTCGGCATCGCGTCCTGGAACGGGCGCGGGATTCCAGTCGTGTCATTCGAGGGCGCCTGCGGCAAGCGCATCCCGGTCATCGGCGGCCGCACGCGCATCGTGATATTCAACTGTCTGGGCCGGAAACTGCCGGCGGGGCACTTCGGCATCGCGACCCAGGGCTTTCCGCAGCTGGTGCGCGTGAGCCCGACCGTCGTCACACCGGATCCTTCGCGCGTCTTCTCCGAACATGCGCCCGTGCTGTGCCAGGTCCGGATGGTCAACGAGCTGCCGCTGATCCCGGACCTCGAGCGGCTCGAGGAAATGATCGCGGACGAAACGACCGTCACTGCCGCCTGATCGCTCGCCTCAGACTGCGCGCACGTGATTCAGCGCAGATCGCCGGCGGCAGCCTGCAGCACGGTCAGCGCGGCCAGCGCCGCGGTTTCGGTGCGGAGCACGCGCGGGCCGATGCTGCAGCCGCGAAAACCGGCATTCGCCGCTGAATGTCGCTCGTCCTCGTCGAGACCGCCCTCGGGGCCGATCAGCAGTTCGATGACAGCGGCGCCCGCGGCGGCCGGGCCGAGCGGCCGCTCCGAGTCGACGGCAAGCTGCAGCCTGCGCGCAGCCGCCGCCGGCCGCGCCAGCCATTCCGGCAGCGGCAATGGCGCGGAGATTTCCGGCAGCTGCGCGCGGCCGCATTGCTCGCAGGCCGCGATCACGATGCCCCGCCAGTGCGCGAGCTTGCGCTGCGCGGTTCTTGCGTCGAGCCGCACGACGCTGCGCGTTGTCACGACCGGCTGGATCGCGGCGGCTCCCAGTTCGGTCGCCTTCTGCACGATCAGGTCCATGCGATCGCCACGCGCGATGCCTTGCACCAGCGTCACCGCGAGTGGCGATTCCGGCCGGGCCGGCACGCGCTGCAGCACCGCGATCTGGACGCGCGAACCCCGGATCGCGAGGATTTCAGCGGGGTAATCGCCGCCATCGCCGTTGAACAGGGTGACGCGGTCACCCCTGCCGAGGCGCAGCACGCGCGTCATATGGGCTGCCGCGGCGCCGCCAGCCGCAATCTGCGCGCCCTCGGCGAGCGCCGCTTCGACGAAAACGCGGATCAGGCGCATGCTGCGTCCACGGCGCCCCGCGCGACTTCCGCCAGCCAGACCACCTGTTCCGGCTCGATGACATAGGGAGGCATCAGGTAGATCACATTGCCGAGCGGACGCAGCAATGCGCCCCGTGACAGCGCGTACTCGTAGGCCTTCAGGCCACGGCGCTCGCGCCAGTCATGGCGTTCGCCGCTCGCCTTGTCCTTGACCGTTTCGATCGCGAGGATCATGCCGGTCTGGCGCACTTCGGCGACGTGCGGGTGATCGGCGAGCGCCGCCGTCGCCGCCGCCATCCGGGCTGCGATCTGCCGATTGCGCCCGATGACGTCGTCTTCGGCGAAAATTGCGAGCGTCGCGAGTGCCGCAGCGCAGGCAAGCGGGTTTCCGGTGTAGCTGTGCGAGTGCAGGAACGCATTCAGGCGCAGGTAATCGTCATAGAAGGCCTGGTACACGTCTTCAGTGGTCACGACCACGGACAGCGGCAGGTAGCCGCCGGTCAGGCCCTTCGACAGGCAGATGAAATCGGGCCGGATGCGCGCCTGCTCGCAGGCGAACATCGTGCCGCTGCGCCCGAAGCCGACCGCGATTTCATCCGCTATCAGCAGGACGCCGTGCCGGTCGCAGGCCTCACGCAGCAGCGAGAGATAAACGGGGTGATACATGCGCATCGAGCCCGCGCACTGCACCAGCGGCTCGACGATGACGGCGGCAACTTCGTCCGCGTGCTCGCTGAGCGCCTGCTCCATCGCCACGAACATCCGCCGGCTGTGCGATTCCCAGTCGGCGCCGGGTTCGCGCAGGTGACAGTCGGGCGAGGGCACGGTGATGACGTCCATCAGCAGCGGCTGGTACACTTTCTTGTACAGTTCGACGTCGCCGACTGCGAGCGCGCCGAGCGTTTCGCCGTGATAACTGTTGGACAGCGTGATGAACCGGCACTTTCGCGGCCGGCCGCGGTTCTGCCAGTAGTGGAAGCTCATCTTGACTGCGACTTCGACCGCGGCGGAACCATTGTCCGCATAGAAGCAGCGCCCGAGCCCCGCCGGCAGCAGCCGCACCAGGGCTTCGGAGAGTTCCAGCACCGGCTGGTGAGTGAAACCGGCCAGCATCACGTGCTCGAGCCGGTCCAGCTGCTCGCGAACTGCGGCATTGATGCGCGGGTTCGCGTGCCCGAACAGATTGACCCACCAGGAACTGATGCCGTCGAAATAGCGGTTTCCGTCGAAGTCGTGCAGCCACACGCCCGAGCCACGCGCGATCGGGATCATCGGCAGGCGCTCGTGATCCTTCATCTGAGTGCAGGGATGCCAGACCACCGCGAGATCGCGGGCGGCGATCGCGGTGTTCCGGTCAGGGCTGCTCGCCTGGCGCATCTGCAAATGGTATCAGCGCCATGCGCGGGGATATCGGATCGCTGTAAGCTGTCGGGATGCGCACCCCGGAACCGGCACTCGCCGGTTCGATGAGCATCGATCTCCCGGTCGGCTGGCTGTCGGATATCCGCCGGCTGCCGTCGCCGAATTGCGATCCGCGGCCGCCGGGTTCGGAACTGGAACTGGTCGTCCTCCACGGCATCAGCCTGCCGCCCGGCCGCTACGGCGGTCCCTGGATCGATCGGCTGTTCACGAACACGCTGCCTGCCGCAGCGGATCCCTACTTCGCGACCATCCAGCACCTGCGGGTTTCGTCGCACGTGCTGATCGCGCGCGATGGCGCCCTGACGCAATACGTGCCATTCAGCATGCGGGCCTGGCACGCGGGAGAATCGAGCTGGTGCGGACACGCGTCCTGCAACGATTTCTCGATCGGCATCGAACTGGAGGGCGTGGATCAAGAGTCTTATGACGGGCGGCAATATCCGGTGCTGGCGACGCTGATCGCTTCACTGCAGCGCGCATTTCCGGCATTGGCCAGGGGCGCAATCGCCGGGCACAGCGACATTGCGCCGGGGCGCAAGACGGATCCCGGTCCGGCATTCGACTGGAGGCGTCTGGATCGCGAGCTTGCCGCCCGGGGCGCATCGATGTGGCGCGAGGCCGGCTAATGACCCTGATTGCGGTAGTGCTCGCATTGCTGCTCGAGCGCGCCCTCTGGCATGCGCTTCATCTGCGCGAGTCGGGCTGGGTGGCCGGTTACTACGGGTGGCTCAGAAGCCGCATCGCCGGGTCGGGCGCCAGCATCCAGGTGATTGGCTGCATTGCCGGCCTGCTGCTCCTTGCGCTGCCGGTGGCAATTGCCGCAGTCGCACTGGATCGATGGCTACCGCCCATGAGCTGGGTGATATTCGCCGCGCTGGTGCTGGTTTTTTCGCTTGGCCCGCGCGATCTCGACCAGGAACTGGAGGATTACATCACTGCCGAGACCGCCGGCGACGCGGCGCGCGCGCAGGCCGCCGCGACGGTCATCATCGAACACGATGCCGCGCAGCGCCGCGAGGCGCGCGCGGAGAGTGTCGAGGAAGCCGCATTCGTCCAGGCCAATAATCGCCTGTTCGGCGTGCTGTTCTGGTTCGTGCTGCTGGGACCCACGGGATTCGGCCCCGTGGCCGCCTGGCTGTTCCGCGCCAGCGATCTGCTGCGACGCGCCGCGATCGCGGACGCCACCGCGCTGCCCGCGGTCGCCGGCGCTCTCGAGCGCCTCCATTTCCTGCTGGCCTGGCTGCCCGCCCGTCTGGTCGCCCTGAGCTACGCGATAGCCGGCAGCTTCGAGGAAGCGCGCCGTGAAATGGGCCGCGGCGCCGACGCGTTCGGCCGCATACTGGAGCGGAACGACTTGCTGCTGGTGCTGGCGGGTCGCGGGGCAATCGCAAGAATCGATGCGACGGGCGCCGCGGTCGCCGCCCCGGTGGAGGGCGCGCTGCGGCTGATCCGCCGCTCGCTGCTGATCTGGCTGACGATGATCGCACTGCTGTCGCTCGGCGCATGGGTCGCCTGACGCCACTTCCAGTCCTGATCGCCGCCTGTCTCGTGGGCTGCACGGCGGAGAGGCCGCCCTCCAGCGGCGAGCGCATCATCAGCGTCGCGCCGAATCTGACGGAACTCCTGTTTGACGCCGGCGCCGGCGGACAACTCGTCGCGGTCAGCGAGTACAGTGACTATCCGGAGGCGGCCAGGTCGCTGCCGCGGATCGGCGATGCATTCCGGCTCGACTACGAGCGCATTGTGGCGCTCGCGCCGACGCTAGCCGTGATCTGGGAATCCGGCACGCCGCCCGGAGTGCGGACGCGACTCGAAGGACTCGGCATCCGTGTGGTCGGCATTCCGACGCTGAAGCTCGATGACATCGCCGCGGGACTGGAAACGCTGGGTGCGCTGGCAGGCACGGAAGCGGTTGCGAGGGCGGCGGCAGCTGGATTTCGATCCAGAATCGCGGCCCTGCGCGCCGAATACCGCGATCGGGCCAGGATCCGCGTATTCGTGCAGATCGACGACGCGCCGCTCTATACGGTGGGCGGCGGCCACCTGATCACGGAAATTGTCGACTTGTGCGGCGGCGGCAATGTGTTCGCGGATGCGACCGCGCTCGCGCTGCCGGTGGATCTCGAAGCGGTGCTGGTGCGCGCGCCACAGGTGATCCTGTCCACCGATGACGGCGATCCCGACGAGTACTGGGCGCGCTTCGACGGCCTCCCGGCCGTTGCGACCGGCAGCGTCTATCGCGCCCCGGCGGACCTGCTCGTGCGGCCGAGTCCGCGCATCAGCGAGGGCGCAGCCCAGGTCTGCGCGGAACTCGACGATGCGCGCCGGCGGGTCTCGCTGATGCCTGCCGGATAGGTGTCAGGGCGCCCGCTCAGCGCCGCTCGTGCTTCCACAGCTGTTCGCCGCCCGACTCCTGGCGCGCCAGCACGCGCGCAATCACGAACAGGAGATCCGACAGCCGGTTCAGGTACTGCAGCGGCTCCGCCGCGATGGTCTGTACGCGCGCGAGCGTCCAGCAGCGCCGTTCCGCGCGCCGGCAGATCGTGCGCGCGAGATGGCAGGCTGCCGCCGCAGTGCCGCCACCGGGCAGGATGAATTCCTTGAGCGGTGGCAGCTGTTGGTTGAAGCCGTCCAGCGCCTGCTCGAGCCGCGAGACCTGGCTGGACTGGATCGCGCGATGACCCGGAATGCAGAGTTCGCCGCCGAGGTCGAAGAGCTCATGCTGGATGCCGGTGAGGAGCTCGCGAACCTCGACCGGCAGGCTGGCGACCGCGAGCACCACGCCGATTGCGCTGTTGCATTCATCCACGCTGCCAAAGGCCTCCACGCGCGCGTCGTCCTTGGGCACGCGGCTGCCGTCGCCGAGGCCCGTGGTTCCATCATCGCCGGTGCGCGTGTAGATCTTCGACAGCCGGTTGCCCATCTGGCCTCCTCAGCGGAAGTCGTGCCGGACGGCGACGAACAGGCTGCGGCCCATCGTGTTGAAGCCGCGCGCGAGTTCGTAGTCCTCGTCCAGCAGATTCTCCATTCGCGCGAGCAATGTCCAGTTTTCGTTGACAGCTGCGCTCGCCGAGAGGTTCGCAAGCCAGTACCGGGGCATTCTGACCGGCGGAAATCCGAAGTCCACGCGATCACCGGCATAGAGGAGATCAATGGCGATCTCGCTTGCGGCGAACCGGCGCGAGACACCCAACGTGAAGTTCTCGCTGGCGCGGCGCAGCAGCCTCTGCCCGGTCGCCAGATCCCGTGGATCCTGCAGCGTCGCCGTGGCGCGCGCCGCCCAGCTGTCGCCCGCGTAGCGCCAGCCCGCCTCGATCCCGTCGATGCGCGCCTGCAGCACATTGCGATTCTCGCCGTCGAATGTCTCGAAATCGGCGACGACGAATTCGATCAGACCATCGATCTCATTGCGGAACAGGGCCAGCGCGAAGTGCTGTCCGCCGGCCGTGTCGTGTCGCAGTCCTGCCTCGAAACTCCGCGATCGTTCCGGGTCGAGCGCCGCATTGCCGCCGAAGCCATAGAGATCCGTGGCATCGGGCGCGCGGAAGGCCCGCCCGGCCGCGAGCGTCAGCTTCGTGGCATCGCCGAGCGCATAGCCTAATTCGGCATTCCACGTTTCATGACCGCCGAATGTCCCGTGATCGGTATGGCCGGCCGCCAGCAGCACTTGCACGCGGCCGAATGTCATCTGGTCCTGGATGTAGAATTGCCTGCTCGCGGTATCCGCCGCATAGGGCAGGCCGAAGGACTCCGCAGCAGCGTGTTCTTCCTGCCAGATCACGCCCGCCGTCAACGCGTGATTGTCGGATGCCGCGATATCGTTCTGCCAGTCGAACTGCCAGCGCCGGGTGCGGAGGTAGTCGGCCGCCTGGTTCTGCACCAGCTCGTCCAGCACCTGCGCAATGGCAATGCTGGAGCGCCAGGATTCCGCGGGCGCGAATCCCGCGCTCAGCGCAAACGCTGAATTCCTGAAATCCTGGTCCACGGGCGTCACGAAAAAGTCGGAATATTCCGAAGTCCCCGCGGCATGCCAGGCACGCAAACCGAGTTCGACGCCGGTGATATCGGTGCGCACCGCGGCCGCGAGCGAGAGATTTTCGTAGCCGCGTTCGGTCGAATCGCCGCTGCGGGTCGGAAAACCGTCGCTGTCGACCCAGGACAGGCCGAATGAGGCATCGCCACGGTCGCCGCCGACGCCGGCATTGATACTCGCGCTCCTGCTGTGGTAGCGGCCGGCGCCCGCCTGGACAGTGGCGCCGCCCGTCGTGCGGCGGCGGGTGATGACATTGATGACCCCGCCAAGCGCATCCGAGCCGTACAGCGTCGAGCGCGGGCCCTTGACGATCTCCACGCGTTCGATGAGCTCGGGCGCGATATTCTGGATTGCGGCACTGCCGATGGTGCCGGGATTGATGCGGACCCCGTCCACCAGCACCAGCACGTGATTGGACTCGGTGCCGCGCAGGAACAACGATGTCTGCTGCCCCGGACCTCCGAGTCGCGCGACCTCGATGCCGGCGCGCAGGCGCAGCAGGTCGCCGAGATCTGCGGCCGGCTGGCGGCGCAGTTCCTCGGCGCTGATGATGTCGACGCTTGCGAGCACCTCGTCGAGCGGGCTCTCGCTGCGGGTCGCCGTTACGACGACGGGTTCGAACGGGGGCAGGTAATCCATGCATGCTCCTCCCGAGCGGGCGTTGGGAGGAGGAGGAGCGGACAGCCCGCACCCCATGCCGCCCACCGCGACTGGCGCCAGCTGTCAGGCCGGTTTCCGGACTCACGGCGGGCCCCTGGGGCCATTCGCATCGCCTTCCCACCGGAATATCCGGCAGTGGTTGCAGGAGAACCTGCGTGATGCAGCTTGCGCCGTCTACCGTTGCGGGGGCAGTGCCGGCATTGCGAGCGACTCGCGCACCGGCTTCCCGATTAGCCCGGGACCAGACCCGGGACACCTGACATCGGTGCCAATGTAGGCAGCGCGGCTGCCGTGGTCAAGCGCCCGTTGACGGCATCCGGCAGAGCACGCAGTGTTGTGCCATGAGGAATTCGGCGCGACTGGATGCAGCACTCGCAGCTGCCGCCGCCGCCGCGGAAATCATCCGCGGATCGTACCGGCAGAACATCGAGGTGGGCATCAAGGCCGATCGCTCCCCGGTAACCGCGGCCGACGTCGCGGCGGAAGCCGCGATCCGCGCCGTGCTGCTGGAACGGTATCCGGGCGACGGCTTCTGCGGCGAGGAATCCGCCACCGAGCGCATGGAAGCCGAATGTCTGTGGCTGGTCGATCCGATCGACGGCACCAAGTCTTTCGTGCGCGAATATCCGATGTTCTCGACCCAGATCGCGCTGCTGCGGCGCGGGCGCCTCGAACTGGGCGTGTCCTCGGCGCCGGCCTACGGCGAACTCGCCTGGGCCGAGCGCGGCCATGGAGCCTGGCTCGACGGCACCCGCGTTGCGGTCAGCCGCATCGGTCGCTTCGCGGACGCGACGGTATCGACCGGCAACCTGAAGTCACTCGCCGGCGGTCCGCGCTGGGCGGCGCTCGGGCGCATCGTCACGCGCCTGGACCGGATCCGCGGCTTCGGCGATTTCCTGCACTACCATCTGCTGGCGGCCGGCAAGATCGAAGCCGTGATCGAGTCGGATATCCATATCCTCGACATCGCCGCACTCGCAGTAATCGTCGAGGAGGCGGGTGGCCGCGTGACCGACCTCGAGGGCGCGCCGTTGACGCTTGACACCGCCAGCATCCTGGCGAGCAATGGATTACTGCACGAGCCGATTCTCGAGGAACTCAGACGCTGACGAACACGCGCTTTCCTCGGGCACTCAGTTCCTCGACCGGCACCTGGTAAAGCGCGGAGAGATTCCCGGCATTCAGCGTGGAGCCGGCATCGCCATACTGCCAGCGCCCGTCGCCATGCAGCAGCAGCGCATGATCGGCATGACGCGCCGCAAGGGTCGCATCGTGCAGGGCCGCGATGACGATCCCGCCCGCCGCGGCGCGGGCACGGAACAGCTCCAGCACTTCACTGCGGTGCAGCGGATCCAGGTGATTGGTCGGTTCGTCGAGCAGGCACACCGGCGCGTCCTGTGCCAGCAGCGTCGCGATCTCGAGGCGCCGGCGTTCGCCACCCGAGAGTGTCGCGACGTCGCGCGCCGCCAGACCGGCGAGACCGACGGCCGCGAGTGCCGCATGCGCGCTGGTGAAATCGCCGGCGCCCTCCCACTGCCAGAATGGCAGGTGCGGATGCCGCCCGATCAGCGCCGTTTCGAACACGGTTGAAGGAAACGGTTCCTCGGCGGTCTGCGGTAGCAATGCGAGCCGGCGGGCACGCTCGCGACCGCTCCACGCCGCAATACCGCGGCCATCGAGCAGCACCGAGCCTGCCGCAGCCGGACGCAGTCCTGCCAGGGTATGCAGCGTGAGTGTCTTGCCGACGCCATTGCGGCCTAGCAAGGCGATGAATTCCCCTTTGCGTGCCTCGAATGTCAGTCCGCGGGCCAGTGTGTGACCGCCGGCGACGACATCGCAGCCGGCAATCGCGAGCCGCACGTCGGCGCGATCGCTCAGGGCTGCAGCCGCTGGTGCTGCCATGGCGGGGTCTGGCTGCGCGTGCTGCCCGGGGACTTGAGCTCACGCGTCCAGCAGACGCGGTCGTGCAGCCGGTACTCACCTTCGACCCAGAATTCGACGATTTCCGCCCATAGCTGATAGCCGCCCCAGCCGGGCGGTCGCGGCAGTTTCAAACCGGGGAGCTCGACCGCATCGGAGGCCTGGAACGGATCCGGCGCCCCGTAACGGGCCGCCGTGTCCCGCAGTTTCCCGAGCAATGCCTGGCGTGAAAATATCTGCGCACTCTGCTGGCTGGCGATGGCCGCCAGCCGGCTCTGCCAGGGGCGGCTCGCAAAATATTCGTCGCTATCGCCGGATGGCGAGGTGACAACCGGTCCCTCGACGCGCAGTTGCCGCCGAAGCTGGTCCCACTGGAATACGACAGCCGCCCAGGGCCGCACCGCAAGCTCGCGCCCCTTGCGCGAATCGTAATTCGTGTAGAAGACCAGATATCCGGGATCCGCCACGATTTCCTTGCAGAGCACGATGCGGACCGAGGGTCGCCCGTCCGCGTCGGTCGTGGCAAGCGCCATTGAATTCGGGTTGCGCTGGACTTTTTCGTCCCAGGCCTGTTGCAGCCAGGCCGCGGCCAGCGGCATCGGATCCTGCGGCAGCGGGTCTGGCAGCGATAAAGCTCGCACTTTCATGGCGCGATGTTAACGCGGCGCCGCCGGGCCGGTGTAACTTGCAACTGCCATGCCCGGCATCAACGTGAATGGCACCCGGATCAACTGCGTCGACACCGGAAAGGGTGCGCCGCTGCTGCTGCTGCACGGCCTCGGCGGCAGCCACGACGACTGGCGCATGCAGATACCGGAGTTTGCCGCGAGCTATCGTGTGATCGTGCCCGACCTGCGTGGTTTTGGCGCGAGCGATCGGCGTGAGCCATTCACGATCCAGCGCCACGCCCGCGACCTGATGGCACTCCTGTCGGCGCTCGCGATCGAGAAGGCGCATGTCGTGGGGCTATCGATGGGCGGGGCGGTTGCGATCGAATTTGCGCTGCGTGCGCCGCAATCCGTCGCCGCGCTCGTGCTCGTCAATACGGCGCCGGGATTCACCCTGACCAGCTGGCAGCGCCGCCGCATGGCCTGGCTGCGGGTGCTGGTAGCGCTGTTGCTGGGTGTCGGCGGCGTCGCGCGCGTATTTGCCCGCGGCGTATTTCCAGCGCGCAACCAGGGCAGGTTGCGCAGGCGCTTCATACGCCGTGCAAGCCACACCAGCCGCTGGGTCTATCTCGCGACACTGCGGGCACTGACGCGCTGGAATGCCGAGTCGAGACTGGGCAGGATCCGCGCGCCCACGCTGGTCATCGGCGCCGAGTACGATTTCACGACCAGCGAGGAAAAACGCCGCTGGTGCGCGCGCATTCCAGGCGCCCGCTTCGTCGAAGTCAGTGGCAGCCACCATCATACGCAGCTCGATTCCGCGAAACGGCTCAATCGGCTGGTTCTGACATATCTCGCCGCGCCGGGCGGCTGATTAAGGCCCGATTCAGGTAGGCAGGCGGAGACTGCCTGCACGCACCCTGAGGAGGAGCCATGATGACCAAGTCAGCATTACTGGTGGCGGGAACGCTGGCGACACTGCTCGCAGGCGCGGCGCTCGCGGACGACAAGTCGAAGCGCCGGGACGGCGACCACAACCGCGGCCAGGCCCATAGCTACCGCCATGACGACCGGCGTTACGATCACCGGCGCGACGACCAACGGCGTTACGACCAACGGCGTTACGACCATTGGCGCGACGATCGCCGGTGGCGGCATTTCCCGCCTGCTCACTACCGCAGCAACAGCGGCTACCGCGCGGGATACGAGTTCGGCTGGCGTGATGGGTCGCGCTACTGCGGCTTCGACCGGTACCCGGGCCGCTGGCATCGCGACCGGCACGACAGCTACTGGTACTTCGGTTTCGGAATCGATGGCTGACGGCCGTGGCAGTTGATGCAAAGATCACCGGCCTGCTTGCGTCCGGGCGGGCGGGCCGGTACACAGGGCGGATGCAACTGTGGCTGCCGCCCGAATGGATCTGCAGGAACTGCGCGACCGCTTGACCCGGCTGGATGGAGAACTGCTCGCGCTGATCGCGGAGCGGCAGCGCCTTTCCACCGAAATCGCGCGCGTCAAGCGAATGACCGGTCACCCGACCCGCGATTTCCAGCGCGAGCGCGAGGTGCTGATGAATGCGCGGACGGCGGCAGCGAAGCTGGGCCTTCCGCCGGCGCTCGCCGACAACCTGTTGCGGCTGCTGATCCGCGGCTCGCTGGCAACCCAGGAGCAGGCGCAGGTCGCGGCTCAGGGTCAGGGCAGCGGCAAGCGCGCGCTCGTAATCGGCGGCGCCGGCAAGATGGGAGGCTGGTTCGTCGATTTCCTGCATTCGCAGGGCTATGTCGTCGAAGTGGCAGACCCGGCCGGGACCGTGGAACCCCATGCGCATCGCGCCGACTGGCAATCCGATGACTTGACGCAGGACGTGATTGTCGTCGCGACACCGCTTGGCATCACCAAGGCGATACTCGAGCAGCTTGCGCGGCACCGGCCGCCCGGCCTGGTGTTCGACATCGGTTCGCTGAAGACGCCATTGCGCGCCGGGCTGGCCGCACTGATGCAGGCCGGTGTGCGGGTCAGTTCATTGCACCCGATGTTCGGCCCGGACACCGACCTGTTGTCAGGTCGGCACGTGATCCACGTCGATGTCGGCAGGCCCGACGCCGTGACCGATGCGCAGAGTCTGTTCAGCTCGACCATGGCCGAACAGGTGGTCACGACCCTCGATGATCACGACCGGCTGATCGCCTATGTGCTGGGGCTGTCGCATGCGATCAACATCGCGTTCTTCACCGCGCTCGCCGAGAGCGGGGAAGCGGCGCCCCGACTCGCGCGGCTCTCCAGCACGACATTCGACGCGCAGCTCGCCGTCGCCTCGCTGGTCGCAGGCGAGAGTCCGGCGCTTTATTTCGAGATCCAGGCGCTGAACCAGTACGGCGGCGAATCCCTCGCCGCACTCGTGGATGCAGTGCAACGCCTGCAGGCCATGGTCGCGGACCAGGACGCGGCGGGTTTTGCGCGCCTGATGAGACGCGGCCAGGCCTACTTGCAGGATCGAGCAGCTGCCCGGCAGACCTGATATGCTAATGAGAGTCATTCGCATTAACTATATTATCGAGGTAAATCATGTGCACCTGGACTGGACTGATGCGCTGGCTGGGGCCGATGCTGCTGCTGCCTGCCCTTGGCCTCGTCGGGCCCGCACAGGCTGCCGGCGAGCCCCTGGTGGTCTATTCCGCCCGCAAGTACCAGCTGGTCGAGCAGCTGTTCCTGGAGTACGGCCGCGAGCGCGGCATCGACCTGAAGTCCGTCACGGATGACGGTGCGCCACTGGTCCAGCGGCTGATTGCGGAGGGCGCCAACAGCCCGGCCGATGTGTTCATCTCCGTGGACGCCGGTGACCTGTGGCGGGCGACCCGGGCGGGCCTGCTCGGGACGGTGAAGTCGGCGAGGCTAGAGGCCGCGATTCCCGCGCACCTGCGCGACCCGGAAGGACACTGGTTCGGTCTCGCGGTCCGCGCACGCACGATCGCCTTTTCGGCCGAGCGCGTGAAGCCTGAGGAGCTCTCGAGCTACAAGGCGCTCGGCGATCCGCGCTGGAAGGGCCGCCTGTGCCTGCGCAGCGGCAAGCACGTCTACAACCAGTCGCTGGTCGCGATGATGATCGTGGACAGCGGAGAGGCCGAGACCGAGCGAGTGCTGCGCTCCTGGATCGCAAATCTGGCCACGGAGCCACTCTCGAGCGACACGCTGCTCCTGAATGCGATCGCGGCGGGCCAGTGCGACGTCGGCATCGTCAACAGCTATTACCTGGGACGCCTCCAGAGCGAAAAGCCCGGCTTTCCAGTGCAGATCTTCTGGGCTGACCAGCAGGCTGGCGGGACGCATGTGAATATCTCGGGCGGCGGCGTGACGGCGCATGCGCCAAACCGCGCCGAGGCAATCCGCTTTCTCGAATGGCTCGCATCACCGGCGATCCAGGCCCGATTTGCAAGCGTGAACTTCGAATTTCCGGCGAATGCATCGGTTGACCCATTGCCCGTTGTCGCCGCCTGGGGCAGGTTCGAGCCCAAGCTCACCAATGTCGGCAAGCTCGGCGAGATGCAGCCGGCAGCGGTACGCCTGATGGATCGCGTCGGCTGGAATTGATGACCGCATCACGGCGCTACTCGCCCGCCCTCGTGGCGATCGCGGTCGCGCTGCCGATGATCGCGGTGCTCGCCGCCGTGCTGCAGGGCGCAGCGGCTGGCGACGCGGAGATCTGGGCGCACCTGCGCCAGCACGTGCTCGCGCGCGTGACTGGCAACACCGTGATCCTGGTGGTCGGCGTCGTCGCGCTGGCCGCCATGCTTGGTACCGCGCTTGCCTGGCTGACCGCGGCCTGCGAGTTTCCCGGCCGGGCATTCTTCTCCTGGGCATTGCTGCTGCCGATGGCGATGCCAGCCTATGTGCTTGCCTTCGTCGCCGTCGCGACGCTCGACTATGCCGGCGCCGTGCCGGTCGCGCTGCGCGGCTGGCTCGGGGACGGCCTGTGGCTGCCGCCAATCCGCTCGGCCGGCGGCGTAATCCTGGTGCTCGCACTCGCGGGTTATCCCTACGTTTACCTGATGGCGCGCGGTGCGTTCCTGACCCACGGCGCGCGCGCGCTCGAAGCCGCGCAGTCCCTCGGTCTCGGGCCCTGGCAGGGCCTGTTCCGCGTCGCCGTGCCGCTCGCGCGGCCCTGGCTCGCCGGCGGCGCGGCGTTGGTTGCGATGGAGACACTGGCCGACTTCGGCGCGGTATCGGTCTTCAATTACGATACTTTTACGACCGCGATCTACAAGGCCTGGTTCGGACTGTTCTCGATCGAAACCGCCTTCGGCCTGGCGACGCTGCTGCTCCTGTTCGTGGTGGTCGCACTCGCGCTCGAGCGCAGCGCGCGGGGCCGCGCACGCTATGTCGCCGCCGATGCCGGCGCCCGGAGCCCCACGCGGCTTGAGTTGCCGGGCGCCCGCGGCTGGGTCGCATTCGGGCTGGCTGCATCGGTGTTCGCGCTCGGTTTCGTGCTGCCGGCCATCGTGCTCGCGCAATGGGCATGGAACGTCGCCGCGATCGATCTCGACCTGCGCTATCTGAGCTATGCGCTCAGGACGCTCGGACTCGCCGGAATGGCGGCATTCTTCTGCCTCGCGCTCGCGCTCGCGCTCGGCTACACGACGCGGTCCTCCAGGGGACGCGTGACACGGGCTGCGGCACGCATCGCGACACTCGGCTATGCCGTGCCGGGCGCGGTGCTGGCCGTTGGTGTCGTCGGCGCGCTGGCGGCGATCGATGCGCTGTGGCGCGGTGTCGCTGGCGGCGAGGGCCTCTGGCTCCAGGGCACCGTATTCGCCCTGCTGCTTGGCTACGTGGCGCGATTTCTCGCTGTCGCGCACGGGCCGGTGCAGGGGGGCTTTGCGCGCATCCGGCCGTCGCTCGAAGAGGCAGCGCGCGGCCTCGGCTTGACGACGCGCGAGCTCGTCACGCGCCTGCACCTGCCGCTGCTGGGCGCCGGCATGGGCACGGCCCTGCTGCTGGTGTTCGTGGATGTCATGAAGGAGATGCCGATCACGCTGATGACCCGGCCCTTCGGCTGGGACACACTGGCGGTGCGGGTGTTCGAGATGACCGCGGAAGGCGAATGGGAGCGCGCGGCATTGCCGGCACTCGCGATCGTGCTGGCCGGCCTGCTGCCGGTCGCGCTGCTGACATGGAGGATGGAGCGTGCGGCTCGAGCTGCGTGAAATATCCAAGGCTTTTGGCGGCGGCGCTGCAGTCGACCGGCTGTCGCTGACCGTTGGCGCGGGTCGCATCGGCTGCCTGCTCGGGCCGAGCGGCTCCGGCAAGACCACGGCACTGCGCGCAATCGCCGGCTTCGAGCGGCCGCAGGCCGGTACGATCCTCGCTGGCGGCGAGACGCTGTCGGGGCCCGGCATCTGGGTTCCGCCGCAGCGCCGCCGGATCGGCATGGTGTTCCAGGACTACGCGCTGTTTCCGCATCTCGACGCGCTCGCCAATGTCGCATTCGGCCTGCGCGACTCCGCCGATCAGCGCAGGCGCCGCGCGCTCGAGATGCTCGCGCTGGTCGGGCTTGCGGATCACGCGGCCAAGCTGCCGCATGAGCTTTCGGGCGGCCAGCAGCAGCGCGTTGCGCTCGCGCGCGCGCTGGCGCCGCGCCCGCGGCTGGTGCTGCTGGACGAGCCGTTTTCAAATCTGGACGCGGATGTGCGCCTGGAGCTCGCGCTGCAGGTGCGGCGTGCGCTGGTCGCCGAGGGTGCGACGGCGCTGCTCGTCACACACGACCAGCGCGAAGCGTTTGCCATCGCCGACGAGATCGGCGTGATGCGCGCGGGCCGGCTGGAGCAATGGGATACACCCTGGCAGCTCTATCATTCGCCGACGACGCGGTTCGTGGCGGACTTCGTCGGCGAGGGCAGTTTCATTCAGGGCGTCGTGCTTGGCCCGGGGCGCGTCGCAACCGAGCTCGGCGTCATCGAGGGCCAGCTCACATTCAGCCAGCCGGCGGGCACGCACGTGGACCTGCTGCTGCGGCCCGACGACGTGATCCACGACGATGCGAGCGAGCTGCAGGCGGAAGTGGTCGAGCGCCTGTTCCGCGGCGCGCAGTTCCAGTACAAGTTGCGCCTGCCGTCCGGCACGACGACGCTGTCCTTCGTGCCGAGTCACCACGACCACGCGATCGGCGAGCGGATCGGCATCCGCCTCGACGCCCAGCACCTGGTCGGATTCCCGCGCGTCTGAATGCGGCGCGATCCCTTCGGCGGGAACGCGCCGCTTTCAGGCGCTGCCGCGGCGCATCAGCAGCAGGAACAGCGGCACGCCGATCAGCGCCGTCAGCGCGCCGACCGGCAACTGGCGTGGCGCCACGATGGTGCGCGCGAGCAGGTCGGCGACCACCAGCAATGCGCCACCGGCCAGCGCCGCCGCCGGGATTACCGCGCGGTGCGAAGAGCCGATCAGGAGCCGTACCAGGTGCGGCGTCACGAGGCCGACAAAACCGATGCTGCCCGCGGTCGTGACCGCTGCCGCCGTCAGCACCGAGGCCGCGACGTAGATCGCGATGCGCAGGCCGCGCACCGGCACGCCGAGCAGCCGCGCCTGCAGTTCGCCGCGCGCGAGCGCATCGAGCGGTCGCGCCGCGAGCAGGCAGGCGGGAATCGCCACAAGTGCCAGGCTGACCAGCGACCAGGGCGTGCGCACATAAGTGAAATCGCCCAGCAGCCAGAACAGCATGCCGCGCAACCTCAGCTCGTCCGACAGCGACAGCAGCAGACTGACCACCGCGCCGCAACCTGCCGCAACCACGACCCCGGTCAGCAGCAGCCGTGTGGTGGTCCAGCCGCCGCTGCCATGCGCCACGGCGAATACCAGCAGCATCGCCGCCAGTGCTCCACCGGCCGCGCCGATCTCGACGGCGAGCCCGGCAAGACCCGCCAGCATCACGCCGAGCGCACCCACGGCCGCGCCGCCGGAGATGCCAAGGACATAGGGGTCCGCGAGCGGATTGCGCAACAGTGCCTGCATCAGGACACCAGCGAGCGCGAGCACGACACCTGCTCCGAAGGCCGCGAGCGCGCGTGGCAGCCGCAGCTCGAGGATGATGGTTCGGGTCAGCGCATCGCCGGAAGCAAGACCGGCCCAGGGGACATCGATTCCGGAACTGCCGAGGCTGAGTGATGCGATGATGGCCGCAAGTGCCGCGACCGCGAGCAGTGCGATCAAGAGTGGTGCGGGCATCCTGGTCATCGGCGGGCCTGCCTCCTGGCAGCGAGCCCGCATTATTCATGAACCGCCGGTGATTTTCCGGGTCGTACCAGACAGGCGGCCGCTGTGGAAGAATTCACGCCGATGGACCGCGAGAGTGATTACATCGACGATGCAGGCTACCGCGCCAATGTCGGCATCGTGCTGATGAATGTTGACCGCAAGGTCTTCCTGGGCGGACGCGCCAGGGCGCGCGGCTGGCAGTTTCCGCAGGGCGGCATCCGCCGCGGCGAACACGCCGAGGAAGCGCTGTATCGCGAACTGGCGGAGGAAGTGGGCCTGCAGCGTGGGCAGGTCGAAGAAATCGCGCGCACGCGCGGCTGGCTGCGCTACCGGCTGCCGTCGCAATTCCTGCGCCGCAATTCGAGCCCCTTGTGCATCGGCCAGAAGCAGCGCTGGTTCCTGCTGAGACTCGGCACCGAGGATTCGGCGCTCAGTTTCGATTCGACTGAGCAACCCCCGGAATTTGACCGCTGGCGCTGGGCGGACTGGTGGGAAGCCGTGCACGACGTCATATTTTTCAAGCGCCGCGTGTATTCGCGCGCGCTGCACGAATTGGGCGCTCATGCATTCCCGGAAGGCCTGCCGCCCTATCCGGACTGGTGGAAAGAGCGCATGGCGCCGCGCCCGGGCAATGCCGCAGCCGCCCGTTCGCGATCGTGATCAGAATGGCTTTGCGACCGCCAGCAGCACGATGCCGATCAACAGCAGTGACGGTATTTCGTTGAACAGTCGGTACCAGCCCTCCGGATGCCGGTTCCGGCCGGCGGCAAAAGCCAGCAGCAGTCTCCAGTTCCAGACGTGGTATCCGGCCAGCGGCGCGAGCAGCGCGAACTTGGCGTGCATCCACCCCACCGACAGCAGCCAGGGGTTCAATGCCAGCAGCCAGACGCCGAATATGGCGGTCAGCACGCCGCCGATGGTCATGAGGATGAACAGCCGCCGTTCCATGACACGAAACCGCTCGATTCCGGCACTGTCGATTGTCGCCACCGGGTAAGTGGCCGCGGCGTGGTATACGAAGAGGCGTGGCAGGTAGAACAGACCCGCGAACCAGGTCACCATGAAGATGATGTGCCAGGCCTTGATCCAGAGCATCTGCTTTCTCCCGCGCGCCGGTGCCGATTCTAGCCGGGCCCGGACCTGAGCGAGCGACCGCGCAAATGCTCAGGTGGCGCTGGCACCGCGTCGGGCTCGCAGCACTGATCGCTCTGGCGGCGTTCTACGGCGGATTCGAGCTGGGGCGGACGAGCAGTGGCTACTGGATTGTCGGTTCGATGCTGGAGCGGCTGGAATCCGGCCGCCGGCTGGGCGCGCTGCGCAAGGAGAGCGAATCGCTGCAAAAACGCGTGGCGGCGGCCGAAATCGGCCAGCGAGTCGAGCACCAGGCCCAGTCTGAAACCCGGCGCATGATCGGCGAACTGCAGGCCGAGACGGCGCGCCAGCAGCAGGAATTGCGGTTTTATCGCGGCCTGGTCGCGCGGCAATTCGGTGCCGGCACCTTGCGCGTGCAGGAACTCAAGATCCGTCCCGAGGAGGGCCGCCGGTTTCGTGTGATGATCACTCTGGTACAGGCGGCGGCGCGCGACAGCGTCGCCAGCGGGACTGTGAGCTTCGCGATCGACGGCAGCCGTGGCGGTGCGCTGGTCCAGCTGCCGCTTGCCGAAGTCGAGCTGAACCGGCGCAAGGAGCTGCCGTTCTCGTTGCGTTTCTTCCAGCAGATCGAAGTCCCGATCGAATTGCCGGAGCAGTTCCAGGCGGCGAGCCTGCAGGTCGAATATCGTCAGGGCAGCGGCGCGGAACCGGCACGGCAGACTTTTGCCTGGCGTGTCGAGGGTGAGCCGGAGACCCCGGTTCTTTGACCCGCCGGAGTCCCTGGCCTACAATGGCTGGGTCGGAAATTTTCTTTGCGGATTAATGATTTATGTCGGATGCAAGCCCCAACAACGATGGCCTGGTATTCACCGACGCCGCCGCGCGCAAGGTCGGCGAGTTGATCCGTGAAGAGGGCAATCCGAACCTCAAGCTGCGGGTGTTCGTGTCGGGTGGCGGCTGCTCCGGATTCCAGTACGGCTTCACCTTCGACGAAAAGATCGAGGAGGGCGACGCGGCATTCCCGAACCAGGGCGTCACGCTGCTGGTGGACCCGCTGAGCTTCCAGTATCTGGCCGGCGCGGAAATCGACTACCGCGAGGACCTCGAGGGCGCGCAATTCGTGATCCGCAATCCGAATGCCGCCACGACCTGCGGCTGCGGTTCGTCGTTCTCGACCTGAGACCGGTTTTCAGCGCCCGGCGTGCGCGACGCGGACCGGCCCGGCGGCAGGCGCATCCAGGCGGGCGAGCAGCGGTGCCGTCTTCACGAGAAAGTCTTCCATGAGCTGTACCGGTATCGGGTCGGCCTTCGGTATCGTGACTTTGGCCGGATTCTTGTGCACGCCATTCACCCGGTACTCGTAGTGCACGTGGGGGGCGGTCGAGAGTCCCGTCATGCCGACAAAACCAATGACTTCACTCTGTGCGACCGGTTTGCCGATCGTGAGACCGCGCGCAAATCGTGACATGTGCGCATACAGCGTCGTCACGCCGTTGCTGTGCACCAGCTCGACGACATTGCCATAGCCGCCCTTGACGCCGCGGCTCACCACGCGCCCGGCGCCCGCGGCCTTGATCGGTGTGCCCGCGGGTGCGGCGAAATCGATGCCTCGATGCGCGCGAACGCGATTCAGGATCGGGTGCCGGCGCGCCAGGTTGTAACCCGAACTGATCCGGGCGTAGTCCACCGGATAGCGCAGGAAAGCCTTGCGCACCGGCCGGCCGTCGGGTGTGTAGTAATCGGCGCGGCCGTCGGGCGTCACGTAGCGCACGGCGCGATAAGTGCGGCCGGAATTGACGAATTCGGCGGCGAGGATGTCGCCGTCACGCAGGAACTCGCCGTCCTGCCATTGCTGTTCATGGGTCACGATGAAGCTGTCGCCCGGGCGCACCGCGTTGACGAAATCGATGTCGTACTTGAACACGTCGGCCAGCGACACGGCCAGGCGGTTGGTGCCGCCGGCCTGATTGACCGCCAGGTAAAGGGAAGTCTGAACCGTGCCCGCCAGCCGCTGCTCCGCCGTTTCCAGCGGATTCTCGACGATGCTGGCGGAAAATCCCTGTTCGGCGCGGGTGACCGAAAGTATTGCGGTCTCATTGATCCTGCGGGTCAGCGACTTGAGCTCGCCGCCCAGGTGGGTCATCTGGATGACGTCACCGGGGCGCACGATGTCCAGATTCCTGCGCACGTCTGGCAGGTTGCGAAGCGCCGCCAGGTCGGTGACTTTCAGTTGCAGTTCGCGGAATACCCGGTCGAGCGTGTCATTCCGGCCGATCGTCACCGCCACGAACTCGAATGGCATCACGGGAGCCGCGGCCGGGCGGCTGGCGGCTGCCACGCTGAATTCGTCGCCCAGCTGTTCCGGCCACGGGTTCTGCAACTGCGAACCGGCGGCCGCGAATATCGAGCCTGCGACGATGCAGGACGCAACCACGCCGAATAGGTGCGGATGCGAACCCACGGCCTCATACAGCTGGCTTCCTTGCCTGCGGCTAGCGAGATCCACCAGGGGCACCCCTTGGGACTAAAGCGGGGACGGTAATGAAGGCGGCCGTTGCCGTCAACCTGTTGATTGGCTGGCTTTTGTACTGTGTCACGGAAATGGCCCCTCTGGGCGGGGTCGCGGATTGCTTATGCCAAGCCGCGCTCCTAGAGTGGTATTTGGGCCACCCAGGGTGCTGGCCAGGGGGATAAATGCTGCCGCCGGCACAACAAATCGAGGAATTGCGGCGCGGTGCGGCAGAACTGCTCACCGAGGCGGATCTGGTCCGAAAACTGGAGCGCGGGCGGCCGCTCAGGGTGAAGGCGGGCTTCGATCCCACCGCGCCGGACCTGCATCTCGGCCATACCGTGCTGATCAACAAGATGCGCCAGTTCCAGCAACTGGGGCACCAGGTCATCTTCCTGATCGGCGACTTCACCGGGATGATCGGCGACCCCAGCGGCAAGAATGCGACGCGGCCGCGCCTGACCCCGGATGAGGTCAAGGCCAATGCCCAGACCTACCAGGAGCAGATATTCAGGATCCTCGATCCTGAGCGGACCGTGATCGACTTCAATTCACGCTGGTTTTCGCCGATGACGGCGACCGGCCTGATCGAGCTTGCCGCGAAATACACGGTGGCGCGCATGCTCGAGCGCGACGATTTTGCCAAGCGCCACAAGTCCGGCCAGCCGATCGCGGTGCATGAATTCCTCTATCCGCTGGTGCAGGGCTACGACTCGGTCGCCCTCGAGGCCGATGTCGAGCTCGGCGGGACCGACCAGAAATTCAACCTGCTGGTGGGTCGCCAGCTGCAGCCCGACTTCGGCCAGGAACCGCAGGTGGTGCTGACCATGCCGCTGCTGGAGGGGACGGATGGCGTCCAGAAAATGTCGAAATCCCTCGGGAATTACATTGGCGTGCACGAGTCTTCGGTGGAAATGTTCGGCAAACTGATGTCCATCTCCGACGAGCTGATGTGGCGCTATTTCGATCTGCTGTCGGCGCGGCCCCTGTCCGAAATCCGGAAATTGCGGGCGGCGGCGGCGGCAGGCCGCAATCCGCGCGACCTGAAGTTCGAGCTCGCCGGTGAAATCGTCGACCGCTTCCACGGCGCGGGCGTTGGGGCCGCCGAGCGCGAGCGCTTCCTCGCGCGCTTCCGCGATGGGGCGGTGCCCGAAAATATCGAGGAAACCCCGATTTACTGCAGCGGCGACACGGCCAAGCTCGCCAACGTGCTGAAGGATCTCGGCCTGGCGGCGAGCGCCTCCGCGGCCTATCGCCTGATCGAGCAGGGCGCGGTCCGCATCGATGGCGAGCGCGTCGAGTCGCGGGATACAGCGCTCGACGTGGGGTCGAGCTACCTGCTGCAGGCTGGCAAGCGCGGAATCGCCCGCGTGAGCCTGCGCAAATCCTGAGCCGTGGCACGTTCTTGACGTGATGCGGTGGCGGAAAAGCCGACGAATTGACCTATCTGACCGGCATTTATTGACTCCCAAAAACGGGCCGCTATACTGCGCGGCCCCGATCTCGGGCGGCCCTGAAAAGGACGGCCCGGGCGGTTGCGCGCGGCACGGGTTTTGTGTCGACACCCCCGGTGACCTGGGGTAAAATGCTAGGTCGTCCCTGACGCATTGCCGGCAGGGAGTTCTTTAAAAAGTTAGCAGGTAATTTGTGTGGGGACTCGCGTCAGGCGTCCATCAAGGGCGCCAAAACTGCGAGTAACCAAGCGTCCAGCGGTCCGGGTCAAACCGGATCTTGGTTTGGAGTTTGGGGTCTCGCTTTATCAGCTCAAGTCATTGAACTGAAGAGTTTGATCCTGGCTCAGATTGAACGCTGGCGGCGTGCTTAACACATGCAAGTCGAGCGGTAACAGGCGTAGCAATACGTGCTGACGAGCGGCGAACGGGTGCGTAACACATGGGAATCTGCCTAGTAGTGGGGAATAACCCGGCGAAAGCCGGGCTAATGCCGCATACGATCCACGGATGAAAGCGGGGGACCTTCGGGCCTCGCGCTATTAGATGAGCCCATGCCGGATTAGCTAGTTGGTGAGGTAACGGCTCACCAAGGCGACGATCCGTAGCTGGTCTGAGAGGACGGCCAGCCACACTGGGACTGAGACACGGCCCAGACTCCTACGGGAGGCAGCAGTGGGGAATATTGGACAATGGGGGCAACCCTGATCCAGCGACGCCGCGTGTGTGAAGAAGGCCTGCGGGTTGTAAAGCACTTTCGGTGGGAACGAAATATGCCGGGCTAATACCCCGGTAGGCTGACGTTACTCAATGAAGAAGCACCGGCTAACTCTGTGCCAGCAGCCGCGGTAATACAGAGGGTGCGAGCGTTAATCGGAATTACTGGGCGTAAAGCGCACGTAGGTGGCTATGTAAGTCGGGTGTGAAATCCCCGGGCTCAACCTGGGAACTGCATTCGAGACTGCATGGCTGGAGTACGGAAGAGGAAGGCGGAATTCCCGGTGTAGCGGTGAAATGCGTAGATATCGGGAGGAACATCAGTGGCGAAGGCGGCCTTCTGGTCCAGTACTGACACTCAAGTGCGAAAGCGTGGGGAGCAAACAGGATTAGATACCCTGGTAGTCCACGCCCTAAACGATGAGGACTAGATGTCGGAGGGGTCTGCCTTTCGGTGTCGCAGCTA
>Ga0247727_10000206_pt1 | contig 138574 bp, 159 predicted proteins | sample WisWelCaveWW1625_FD_202498 | JGI IMG/M metagenome (GOLD analysis project Ga0247727, IMG submission 202498) | Biofilm microbial communities from Wishing Well Cave, Virginia, United States - WW16-25 | ecosystem: Environmental > Aquatic > Deep subsurface > Groundwater > Cave microbial mat... | reverse complement strand
TAGCGAGCGGCCTGTTGGCGACCGCATATTCTATTTTTACTCCAAACCTGCTGCCGTCCTCAAAATAATCCTCGATTGTTTTTCTGAGATAACTTACACATAGTACAATGTCAGTAATCTTGTTGCGCCTCACCCAGTCCATTAGGTGTTCTAGTAGGGGTTTTTCTCCAAGCGGTAGCATTGGCTTTGGCAAAAATGTCGTATATGGCTGAAGTCTTGTACCTAGGCCTCCTGCTAAGATTACTGCCTTCACAAGTCTAAGTGAAAATATTGAACTATTTATAGAATTTGACGGTAGAAGGCACTGGATCTATCTGGTGGATGAATGTCGGTAATTATGTAATAACCATGATGTTAAACCCAACAAAATCACAAATTAAACTGTGATAACAAGAACCTTCAAGTTCAGGCTGTACCCTGATCACAACCAACACCACACATTGTATCGCACCCTTGGTGCATGCAGATGGGTCTACAACAAAATGATAGAAAAAATAAACACCGAGGGATTCCAAACAAGAAATGACCTGAACTATTTTCTCACAGAGCTAAAGGAATCGGAAGGCTGGCTGTACACACACCATTCCAAGATGCTCCAGATGGTATCAACACAGATCAACGGAGCTCAAAAGACACTGATACAATTACACAAAAACGGCTACAAGGTAGGTAGATTGAAATTTGCAAGATTTTCAGAATATAATACATTCACATACAATCAATCAGGATTTGAAATCAAAAACAGCTTTTTGTGCCTGTCCAAAATAGGAAAAATCAAAATCATCCAGCACAGGCAAATACCAGAAAATACACTAATCAAACAAGTCACCATAGCAAGATCAAAATCAGGAAAATGGCACGCGTGTGTCAGCTGTGATATTGATGCCATGTTACCAAAAATTAATCTCAAAAATGCTACCGGAATCGATGTCGGAATCAAGAACTTTGCATATGATTCAGACGGATTTGTAACGCCAAACCCGTTAACCTTGCAAAAGATGCTGAAGCCGCTAGCAAGGATCCAGAGAAAAATATCAAGACGACAGCCAAGATCAAACAACAGAAAAAAGGCAGTCAAGTTCTACCAGATAATCCATGAGAGAATCAAAAACAAAAGAAAAGATTTTCTGCACAAACTATCGACACAATATGCAAAAAAATACGATTTCATATTTGTAGAAAGATTACAAAAACTTAATATGGTAAAGAACCATTTCTTGGCAAGAAACATCCTAGATTCAGGATGGGGCACATTCACAAACATGCTGGACTACAAAACCATTCTAGTCGACGTTCCAGCAAAAAATACTACTATACAATGTTCAAGGTGTGGAAGTATGGTGCCAAAATCTCTGGCAGTTCGAACCCATAGATGCGACAAATGCGAATTAATTTTGGACAGGGATCACAACGCAGCAATCAATATCCTGAAAAAAGGATTGGATATTTTTGGAATTGTTTTAGATATGAAATTACCGCAGGAACTGCGGGAAGTTACGCCTGTGGAGATCATAAAGAGGTCGAGGAAGCAGGAAGAGGCTACTGGGTTTGTCTGGTAGTAGTTCACGTTGAGTTAAGCAAAGATCTTTGAATCAGGCACCAAGTATTTTCGCGATTTTTGATACCACCTGATTTGGGTTTTTGCCAAACACCAGTATCATCGGCTCCTTCCTAAAATCCCCCTTGTGATAAATTACATCGGGAGGAAATGCAGAGTTCTTGATTGCATTATTTACGCCCCAGTTAATAGACGAGTTTTCTTTGAGTTTGGTGGTTTGTGGCTCGGCCATCCTGTCATAGGCAGATATCTTGCACTTTGCCTTGATAAATTTTCTTATCAGATTCTCATCAAACTTTAGATTTAACGCAGCTCTTGTCTGCGGGAACTTTTTTTGCATTGCAAGTACTGCTGCTGCTACGTGTTTTGAGGCGCCATACTCCAGATCCCCCGCCATTATTACTTGGTTTCCGGCCTTTACTATCCTTCCCAATACTCCGACTACATCGCCAGATGATTTTGCATGTTCTTTTGCAAACACAAAATTCGTCTGGCATTCTGGAACAAGTTGAGAAATGCCATCCAAGCTCGCAAATTTCTTGATTGCATCTCCAAGCTCTGATTTTATTTTATCGCCAGCAGGTCTTGTCATCTTGACTCCACGACCGAGTTTTTGTGAGAATTTTATGGCATCATACGCAAACTGTTTTGCAAAGATTACAGAATCCCGCATTGCCTGCTTTTTTGATATGCAGTATGCCAGAGCAATTGCAAAATTGCAGCCGCTTCCATGGGTTTTTCCCGGGATTTTTTTCCCTGAAATAGAATAGTATTTTCCGTTTTTATAGACAAAATCACTCATGGTATTTTTTATGAACCGATGTCCGGTTATTATCACGCTTTTTGTTCCAAGAGCGCCGAGAGACTTGGCTGCCTTTTTGAGGTCGGCACTTTTGCGGATTTTCACGCCTGAGAGCACCTCTGCCTCTAGCACATTTGGCGTAATGACGTATGAAATTGAAACAAGTTTTTTTAGTGAATCCAGTGCAGATTTTTTTAAGAGGTTACCTCCGGTTGTTGATTTTATGACGGGATCAAGTACTATGGGAATTTTCTTGTCTTTTAGCTTCGAATAAATTTTTTGTATTGTTTTAGAGTCATATACCATTCCAATTGTAATCACATCAATATCAAAATCTGAAAATATAGAATCAAGTTGTGCTCCGACTGATTTTTTTGAAACCGGCTCTGCATAAGAAAACTCTGAAGAGTTTTGCGCAGTTATCGCAGTAATTACAGTAAAACAGTTCACGCCAAGAGCAGATGCTGCCCTGATGTCGGATTGTATTCCTGCGCCAGACGACGGATCAGAGCCGCCGATACAAAGGATGTTCACGATTTTTTGTGCGGACCCTTACGTAATAGCGTTTATGCGTTGGTAAATTTGCATGATGTCAAAGGCGAGTGATTCCTCGCTATTGTTTAAATCTAGAGGTCTCGTAGTAGACTCATGGGAACCCAAATGAGTGCTGCTCGAAGGGGAATAATAACAGACGAGATGAAGCAGGTTGCGCGAGACGAAGGGGTCACGCCGGAGTGGCTCAGATCAAGGATTGCGGCAGGCTCCATCATAATTCCCGCAAATAATACGAGGCCACAAAAGGTGCATCGCGTCGGGATAGGCAAAGGCCTAAAGACCAAGGTGAATGTCAACATTGGCACATCAACACTAAAAGTTGATCTAAATGAGGAAATAGAAAAGGCAAAGGTTGCCGTAAAGCACCACGCAGACACCATAATGGACCTAAGCGACGGAGGCGATGTTGGCGCCATCAGAAGGGCTTTGCTTGAAGCAGCGCCAATAACATTTGGCACCGTTCCAATCTACGAGGCGTACAATTTCGGCGTTGAAAAGCACAAAAACCCGCTAGACCTAACGGAGGATGATTTTCTCAAGGCCTTTGAAAACAACGCAAAGGACGGGGTAGATTATACCACGATTCATTCTGGCATATCAAAGGAGATTGCAAAACGGATTCTCAAGGTGCAAAGATATGGCGGGGTCGTAAGCAAGGGCGGGACAATTACTGCCGCGTGGATGCTCAGGTATGACAAGGAAAACCCGTACATTACCCATTATGATTATTTGATAGAGATTGCAAAAAAGTACGACATTACGTTTAGCTTAGGTGATGCACTAAGGCCTGGCTCTATTTTGGACTCGCATGACGAGCTCCAAGTCCAAGAGATGATAAACATTTCAAGACTTACAAAACAAGCCCATGAGCAGGACATTCAGGTAATGGTGGAGGGACCGGGGCATGTTCCATTAAACGAGGTTGCAGCAAACGTCAGACTGGCAAAATCACTAATTGGCGATGTGCCGTACTATGTCCTCGGGCCACTTGTGACAGATGTTGCATCTGGCTATGATCACATTTCTAGTGCGATCGGAGCGGCAGTTGCAGCCAGTGAAGGCGTTGACCTTTTGTGCTATCTTACTCCTGCAGAACACTTGGCCTTGCCAAACGCAGAGGAGGTAAGGGCAGGCCTCATTGCATACAGAATTGCTGCACATGCGGGAGACTTGGTAAAGCTCAGAGAAAAGGCAATCATATGGGACATGAAGATGACTGAAGCAAGGAGAACCTTAGACTGGGAAAAACAGATCTCGCTTTCCATAGACCCCGAAGAAGCGGCTCGAATCCACAACCGGACAGGACAGCGAGACGGAAACAACGTCCCATGTACAATGTGCGGTGGTGCGTGTGTCTATGTCATGCTTCCCCAGCAGAGAAAGTACACAAAGGAAAACGAAAATCTACAACAGGTTGAATAATACCTCATCTAGGCTCGGCACAGTTTCGTACTGGTCGATTTCGTCTGGCGTAATCCACTTGTAAGAGTCGTTTTCCCAGTTCAGTGTGATTTGCTCGCGATTTATCGCAAACAAAAACGGAAAAATTATCCACTGATGGTCCAGATACTGCGGCGAGGAAACTACCATCTCTTTTCCTGCCTTTAGCAGTTTGATTGCGTCTCCTTTTGCTCCGATTTCTTCATAAATTTCGATTTTTGCGCGCACGAGCGGTTCTTCGCCTTCTTCAATTATTCCGCTGACTGCGCCCCACAGTCCTTTCATGGATTTTACCTTGTCACTGCGCTTTAAAATGAGGAATTTGTTGTTTTTTGTTACAAAGGAGGTTACTATTTTTGTTGAGCGCATGTCATTTTTCGATCGCATTTACCATGGTGTTCAGCTTTTTGTACGAGTCTTCCAGATTAGAGTTCTTTGCAAGACCCTGCTGCACCGTTCGGATGTAGTTGTTAATGTCTTCTGATTTTCCTTCCTGGATATCAGTGAGCATCCTTCCAACGTCCTTCCAAAATTCTTCTGCTGCCCTTCTTATCTCCGGATTTGAGATTATTGTTTCTATTAGATCAGTTGATTCCGTCATGATACTTTCTGTCAGTATTTTTTGGATCCTAAATGTAGTTCCGGACATGCGTTCAGTCAACGAAGTCTTGTCGTCTTTTGCCAAAATGTTTGCAAACACCAAGTTCATGAGGTGTGTGAGACCCAAAATGATTGCGATTTTTTTGTCGTGTTCGATTGCATCTATTGTGACAAAGTTTGCTCCCTCAAAGAGGGACTTGATGAGACTCAGCTCTTTTTTTGCGTCCTTTATTGGAATTGATATGATGTTTTGTCCCTTGAGTTTTTTTGCGCCAGGGCCAAACATCGGGTGAATGCATACAGGGTTTATCTTGGATGGAATTTTGAGCAGTGCCGCGGCGGTTTTTACCTTTTGTGACGATATCTCGATTAGAAAGGATCCTCGCCTCATCTCCTTTGCGATAAGACGGATTATTTCCGGGGTGCGTCTCGTAGGTGTACACAGCAGCACTATCTCGGCGCTCAGGACAGAGCCGACAAGGGATGATGCCTTTTTGACTGTCTTGTCGATGATTGGTGCCTCTGAATCAAATCCGATTACATCGTAGCCTATCGAGGTGAAATACTTGGTAAACCACTGGCCCATTTTGCCGCCTGCGCCTATCACTGTAATGCTTTTTTTCATCTGGAATCCCTTAGAACCTCATTCAACCTTTTCATTCCCTCCTTTAGTTTCTTTTCGTCCTGACAGGCAGAGATTCTAATGAAATCCTTGTAATTGCCAAATCCGTCGCCTGGAGCGACCGCGACCCCATGATCAAGCATTTTGTTGACAAAGTCCAGACCGTCAAAGTCAGGCTGGCTTATTCTGGCAAAAAGATACATTGCCCCGTCAGGAGCTACAAATTCCAAGTCCATTTGCTTTGCAGCCTCTACGATGGTATCAAGCTTTGAATGCATGCTTTTCGCGTTATTCTTTATGTCTTCCCCAAGCGCCCTGAGCGCAGCATACTGGATAGGTTCTGCCACGTTCGTAAGACACAGGGCTTGAAGCTTTGTCATTTTTTCTATTATCTTTTGGTCTGCAATCGTGTATCCGATTCTAAATCCAGTCATTGCGTAAGACTTGGAAAACGATTGGGTGATGATAGTTTTTTTGTAGTTGTTTGACAGTACGCTTTTCCATTCCCCAAAAGCATACTCGGAATAGATTTCATCGCTTAGGACATACAGGTCATGTTTTTGTGCAAGTTCCATTATCTGATCTTGGAGGTTTTGTGGAAGAACCTTTCCTGTGGGGTTGTTTGGATAGTTAAGAACTAGCATTCTTGTATTGGAGTTAATTGTCTGCTCGATTTGCGAAATTGATGGTTCCCACTTGGCTTCAAGTGTTGTGTGAATTGTTCTTACCTTTACGCCGGCATTTATTGCACAGTCTCGATATGCAGGCCATGCCGGCTCGATTACAATTAGCTCGTCTCCCGGATTCAAAAGAGTAGTAATTGCAAGATAGACTGAGAACCTTGCACCAGGTGAGACAAGAATGTTTTCCGGCCTTACATCGGAGCCAAATTTTTTCGACGTGTGTTCTGCAAGTGCTGTCCTGAGCTGCGGCATTCCTGCAGCCTGTCCATATCTTACAAATCCCCTGTCAAATGCCTCGCCAAGCGCCTTTTTGACTATTTTTGGAGGCATAAAGTCTGGCTCACCCACCTCCATGTGGATTATCTTTTTTCCTTGTTGCTCCAGAGCCTTTGCCTTCAAAAATATTGTGAGGTGAGTCTGCTTTCCTTCGGTTTGCACCTTTATTGATTCATTTAAAAGAAAGTTGAGAAATTTTTTCCCAAGTGATTCGTCGAGGCTTATCTCTTGACACAGTACGTTGACTTTTTTTCTGAGTTGTTCCTCTCTTGCCTCATCAAAGACCCCAAGGCCGCTACTTTTTTTGAGATCTCCTATCTGTTTTGAGATCTCTGTTCGCTCCTTGAGCAGATTAAGCATTTGGAGCGTTATCTCATCAATTTTGTTTCGGAGTTGGTCTATGTCTGACATTTTCACAATACCGGTTTTATAAAGCCGGCCATGAGTGCATGATCTGCAAGCACTAGTGAAGTCAAAGCGTCAACCACTGGCGGTGCGCGCGGTACTACGCACGGATCGTGCCTTCCCTGTACTTGCAATGTCACCGGTTTTTTCGTTTTCACATCGACTGTGTTTTGTTTTTTTGCAATGGATGAAGCAGGCTTGAACGCGATTCTCATTATGATTGGCATTCCATTTGACAATCCGCCAAGTATGCCGCCAGAATTGTTTGTCTTTGTCAGTACTTTGCCGTTTTTTATAATGTAAGGATCGTTGTTTTGTGATCCAAACAGCTCAGAGCCTGCAAAGCCAGAGCCAAACTCGACTCCTTTTACCGACGGAATTGAGTAGATTGCCTTGCTAATGTCCGACTCTAATGAGCCAAAAATGGGTTCGCCCAAGCCTATTGGCACGTTGACCGTAGTGGATTCAATCACGCCGCCAAGAGAGTCACCGCTTTTTCGTGCGGCAAGTATTGATTGGCGCATTTTTTCTGCGGTATTTTTGCTTGGGCATCTTACCTCGTTTTCGTAAATGTGTCCCTTCATTTTCAGATCAAACTTTTCTTTCATTGTGATTTTGCCGACTCTGATTGTATACGAGTTTGTTTCCACTCCCAACGTTACTTTGAGCAGCTTTCTTGCTATTGCCCCGCCCATCACGTGCGTCGCAGTCAGCCTACCGGAGAATCTGCCTCCGCCTCGGTAGTCGTTGTAAAACTGGTACTTTACCAGTGCTGGAAAGTCTGAGTGCCCAGGCCTCATCTTTGTGACAAGTTCATCGTATGCGCTAGAGTTCTGATCTTTGTTCCAGATTATCATTGCAATCGGTGCGCCAGTAGTGTGCCCCCTAAAGACGCCTGATAAAATTTCCACCTGATCACCTTCTTTTCTTTGTGTTGATACAAGCGATTGCCCTGGCTTTCTCTGATCAAGCATTTTTTGTATATCTTTTTCTTGCAGCTCAAGGCCTGCAGGACATCCATCCAAGACTGCGCCAACACATCTCCCATGACTTTCACCGAAGCTAGTCAACACTAGTCTTTGACCTATTGAGCTGCCAGCCATTATGTAAAAATCAACATCTGATGCATATAACTTATTTCGTTGAGATTTTTGCCCCGACGTGATTCATGTCGTCAATAAAATTTGGATACGATACATCGACGGATTCTGGGTCAGAAACGGTGCAGTTGCCAACATACATTGCAGCTATGCAAAACGCCATGAAGAGTCGGTGATCGTCTTCTGAGTCAAGCGATGCCCCCTTGAGATTCTTTGGCGGGGCTAGAATCATGCCGTCGTCTTTTTCCGTTACCCCAATTCCCAGCTTTTTGAGTTCTCTTGCAAGTATTGCAATCCTATCTGTTTCCTTGAATCTGGCGTGCCTGACATTGTATAGCTCTAGTGGAAGTGCGCATTTTAGAGACAAAATGGCAAGTGGCGGAAGCAAGTCAGGCGTATTTGATAGGTCAAACCTTCCTCCTAGCAGCTGCTCAGGAGACTGGACTTTTATCGTGTTGTTGTTCATTGATATGTTTACGCCAAGCTTGCCAAGTATGTCTATTATTGCCTCATCTCCCTGAGCCATATCCCCAATTGAAACCTTGACTGTAAGGTTGTGGCCTACAAGGATTGCTGCAGACAAGAGCAGCGCAACACTTGAGAAATCTGACGGTATGGTTATTGTTGTCTGCTTGTATTCTTGAGGCTCAATTTTGTACTTTTTGTACGGTTCTATGTCATGTACTTGGACGCCGAATTTGTTCATTGTTGAAATCGTTGCGTCAAGGTAAGGCTTTGATACGAGCTCGGAGCTGATGTTGACTGTTATCCCTCTTTCTGTCAGCGGCCCTGCAATGAAGAGAGATGAAATGAATTGGCTCGAGACGTTTCCCGGAATCGTGATTTCTCCCCCCTTTATTTTTCCGATGACAGTCAGGGGTGGCTTGCCCTCGTTCGAGGAGCATTTTGCGCCAAGAGATTCCAGTGCCTCTAGGAGCTGCAGCATCGGCCTTTTTTTGAGGCTCTCGTCTCCCGTGAGAACTGTCTTTGCTTCTCTGAGTGATGAAATTGCGGCAGCAATTCGAATCGTAGTTCCAGAGTTGGATGCATCTAGTGTTAGCTCGGTGTCATCAAACTTGTCGATTCCTTTTATCTTGAGATTGTTTCCAGCTTCTTGTATTTCCGCGCCGAGGCTCTTGCAGATATCAATTGTCGCGTTTGTATCGCGTGATCGCAGTACGTTTTTGATCAAACTTTTTCCGTTTACCAATGATGCGAGAAATATCGCTCTGTGGGTATAGCTCTTGTTTGATGGGCACGCAATGGTGCCGGTGAGCCTTGATTGGTCTACCTTACAGTTCATGGACCAGTGCCTTTTTGTTGTTTATTTCTGCAGTAATCACTTTTCCCTCGAGCTCCGAGAAGACCTTTTTTATGTTTGATATATTGCTCTTTTTTGCAACGGCCGCAATCGCCGGCCCATTGCCTGAAACGGATGCGCCAAGGGCGCCATTTTCCACCAGGCGTGAAATTATCTTTGGGTCAGAGTTCAGAATGTGCGATGTGGCAAGGCCGTTTAGGATCATGGCGTTCCAGTAGCTTCCATCCCTTGCAAACTCCCACGCTTTCTCAAACACCTCGGCAAGCGTACCAAGCTTTTTGATATTTCCCCGCTTTCGCGAGCGCGGAATAAAGATAACCGCGGAAATATCGGTTGGCATTTTTTGCATTTTGATTATTTTGCGCAACTTGTTGTCCGTTACTATGGTTCCTCCAAAATAACATGCGCACGCATCGTCATATGCGCCAGTTATGCTTACATTTGTTGCAATAGATGCGTCGATTCCTGCGGACAGAATCTGCTCGTCGGTGTAATGCGGCTTGAATATTTTGTGACATGCCAGTGACACCACAGACGATATTGCGCTTGAGCTCTTGAGGCCGTACCCGGTCGGTATTTGTGATGTAACATCGATTTCTATTTTGTTTTTTTCAAGATCCTTTTTTGGAACCGAGAGTTCGACTACTTTGGTTATCAGCCTTGAGCTTAGGCTTTTATTTTCCGACTCTAGGAAAATCCCCCTTCCTTGAGATGTTCTAACTGTAGCTTCTACCCTTGACTCTATTCCAAGTGTTGCTCCCTTCCAAGTAGCTATTGCGTTGACAATTGATATTGCACCGTTTATTGTGGCCCTTACCTGAGTCATCAGAATCCTCCAAGCAGTACTTTTTGCATTGCATCGTATGGAGCCTTGAGCTTGTGCCAGATTTCAAACGCGATGCAGGCCTGACCTAAAAGCATCTCGTATCCGTAAATTACTGTTGCGCCGCTTTTCTTTGCCTGTGAAATAAAATCTGTGTTCATCGGCATGTATACGATATCGTAGACTGTGTGCTCCGGATTTATTGTCTTGGCAGAGATCTGGCTTGGCTCTCCATTGAGGCCGACTGAGGTGGCGTTTACTAGGAACTTGCATTTTTGTGCGCTCGACTCGGCTTGTGCAAGTAATACAGCCTCGGATTCAACCCCAAGACTGGATGCAAACCTTGCAAGATCTTCAGCCTTTTGCTTTGTCCTGTTTGCAATTGTGATTTTAGCTGCGTTTTCTTTTGCAAAGCCAGCAACTATTGCTCTTGCAGCCCCCCCTGCTCCCAAAATTAGGACGCTTTGCCCAGAAATTGCAATCTCTTTTTTCTTTATCGGTTCCAAAAACCCATCCATGTCTGTGTTATAGCCAACAAATCTCCCGCTTTCATTTGATATTGTGTTTGTAGCTCCAATGGTTTTGCATTCTTTGCTTGCATCATCTAGAAAATTCATCATTTCTATTTTGTGAGGAATTGTGACGTTAAAGCCGGAAATCTTAATTTGCCTTAGCGATTCTATTCCTGCTTTTAGATCGTCTTTTGGAATCCTGTATGCAATGTAAGTGCAATCAAGTCCCAGTGCCTTAAATGCGGCATTGTGAATGTTTGGAGATAGCGAATGATCTATCGGATCTCCAATTACTGCATATGTCTTGGTCATCTTTATTTTTGCAGTGCAAGGAGCGATTTAACTTCATCTACACTGAATTGACCTGGCGCGATAGGCTTGCCAAGTGAGACGTATGTGTACGGGCTTCCAAGATACATGCAGAGAATTCTTGAGATCCTTCCGGCATCGCCCATTGCAAACGCAATAAGACCAGAACCGTGTTTTTTGTAGAGAGATAGCACCGATGCCGTATCCCTGATTGAATTTGCAGTCGTAACTATTTTGATATGACTTGCGAGTCGTTTCATTTTTTGGAGTTTTGCCAAAAGCGCTGTTGTTGGTGGCGTTTTCTCAAAGTCATGCCACGATACCAAGATTGGAGTCTTTGTTTTTCTTACATAGCTTAGCAGCGTTTTATTTTTCTCGAGTGTGGCAAACTCGATGTCAACAAGATATGGGCTGTATTCTGAGATCAGCTTTAGAATCGAGATTCGCTCCTTTTCCGTGCCTGAAAACCTTCCACCCTCTGTCTTTGGGCGAAGCGTGCAGACGCATCTTTTGAGGTGTTTTTTTGCTTGCTCTAACACAACTGGAACCTCGCTTGGTCTCAAAAAGTCCAGCCTCATTTCCGCATAGTCGGATTTTTGCAATGCCTTTGCTAGGGATTTGAGTGCTTTTGCAGGAGTTTTCTCTGCTATGCTAACGCATGTTTTGAGTGCCATTATTTTTCTAAAATATATTCGTCTGAGACTTCCATGCCAAAGTGTCTTCCAGTCGCGGTCTTTGCGTGAACCATGACAGTGTCTCCTTTTTTGAGATGGGTCACTGAAACAAGATGTCCGCCAGGTTTTACAAATCGTATGGTTTCAGCATCTTGTGCAATTATTCCGCCTATTTCGTCGTCCCTTGTTTGAGCCTTTATCATCAACATTGGTCTTCGTTCTATTTTTGAGCGGCCCACAGTTGCACGTCTTGCTTTTCCTTTAGAGTCAATCACTAGCACCTCTGTCCCCGTCTCTAGCTCAGAAAGATATTTTGTTGTACCGTCAGGCGACAAAGTATAGCAGTGCACTGCACCTGCATTTACCCGGAACGGTCTTGGCGATGTAAACGAAGAGCCGACCGATTCATTATGGACCAAAAACAAAAAGTTTGCTCTGCTGCCAATCAGCATTCCCTCTCCTTTGTGCAGCATAGATGCCGTATCAACGCATACTCGCTCGCCATCGCCGACTTCCTTTATGTCGATAATCTTTGCTTCGCTTAGCTCAAAGCTACTGCTTCCAAGATATACTGATGCCTCCCGCACCTCAGATATTGCTCCTGCTTCAAAGATTACCCCGTCCACGCCTATTTCCAAGATGGAAAACATTTTTCTCACCTCCTCTGGTGTGCGCGCAAGTGCAAAGATTTCTGTGTGCATTTTGTGCAGTTTTGCAATAATGTTCTCAAGGGGGATTATCTTCCAGTCAGTTACCTCAATTATTACAAAGTCAAGGCCCTTTTTTGCCTCGGTAAAGATCCTTTCAATGTCGGCATTTGAGAGAACCCGGAATCTCTTGCCTACCTTCTTGCCCTTCGGTTTTGGCCCGTCCTTTTCCAGAACAACATATTTTGCGTTTGGCGAGGTGTAAATCGAGGCTAGCTTTGATTTTGTTGGAAGCAGTCTCGGATCTGCGTAAACTTTCTTGATTCCCTCGTTTTCCAGTCCTGCCAAAAACTTGGCAAGATGCGACTTGGAAACTTTGGGTAAAATTACCAGTTCTCTACTTTTTTCCAATTTTCTTCGCTACTTCTTTTGCTGATTCCTTTCTGAATATTATCCCCGCAAGCGCTTCAACCATCTTGTCCGGGTTTTTGTGTGCAAAAATATTACGGCCATATGTTATGCCCTTTGCACCTGCGGTCATTGCGTCTTCTGTCATCTGCAAGACGTCTGCATCAGTCTTTGCTTTTGGGCCGCCAGCAATCACTATTGGGACTGGTGTGCTTTTTACAATTTTAGAAAACGAGTCAATATCTCCCGTGTATAGCGTCTTGACAATGTCTGCCCCAAGCTCTGCTCCGATTCTTGATACATGTCCCACTATTTCCGGGTCGTGTGGATTTTTGACGTTCTCGCCACGAGGATACATCATTGCCAAAAGAGGCATGTTCCATTGGTGACAATCCTCTGCTATTTTTCCAAGCTGCTCAAGCATCTCCGGCTCTTCTTTGCCGCCAACGTTAATGTGAAGCGAAACCCCGTCTGCGCCAAGTCTGAGCGCTTCCTCTACTGAACCGGTTAGCATCTTTCTGTTTGGCGACATGGAAAACGATGTGCTTGCAGAAAAGTGGACCAAGACTCCGATTCGTGTAGGTTTTGGTAGCGATTTTAGAATTCCTTTGTTAATTATTACGCTTGTAAGGCCGCGAGTTTCGCATTTTTGAATTATTTCGGATGGGTTCTCTAGCCCATCAATTGGCCCGCTTGAGATCCCATGGTCCATAGGGATGCAAAGCATCTTGCCTTTGCGGAGGATTCTATCCATTCTGATTTGAAGGCCTGTGACCATGAGAGATCTTCGTTATGTACCCCTATTAAAAATAACGTGTACTTGATTGGCTAATAATTACTTGGAGTTTCTGATATACTGCTCAACATTATCAAAGATGCCACGTGCCGATTTGCCAGTATAAGATTAAATAAGATCACAAAACCAAACAGCTCACTTGAGCCAGATCACTGAACAAATTCATGCCAGCGATATTGGCGACATTTTGGAAAACTCACTTTGCGGCACACGTCCATCAAAACAAGACACACTACGACTGCTCAAGTCTGATGACGTGCACCTGATGGGCCTAGTTGCAGGACACATAACACAAAAGCGATTTGGCAAAAAGGCTTCCTTTGTTAACAATATCATTCTAAACTACACAAATGTTTGCGTAACTGACTGCAAGTTTTGTGCTTTCTATCGTCCTCCAGGACATGACGAATCATACACGTTGTCACTAGATCAAATTGAAGCCAGAGTAAAAACAGCGTGGGAGATGTTTGAAATTCGCCAAGTTTTGATCCAGGGAGGGCACAACCCAAACCTTGGAATCGAATACTATGAAGATGCATTCAGACTGATTCGAAAGAAATTTCCACAGATAGGAGTCCACGGCTTGTCCGCGTCAGAAATAGACATGATTGCCAAAGTCGAAAAAACCTCCACACGTGATGTACTCTCAAGACTAAAAGACGCAGGCCTGCAATCCGTACCAGGTGCAGGAGCTGAAATCCTAGTGGATTCAGTCAAGGACATCATCAGCCCAAAAAAGATCTCAAGTGACGATTGGCTCCGAATCATGGAAGAAGCCCACACAATAGGGCTTCCAGCGTCTGCTACCATGATGTACGGTCATGTTGAAAGCCTTGATGATATAGCAGAACACTTTGAAAAGACATCAAAACTGCAGGAAAAGACTGGCGGCTTTATGGCATTTATCCCGTGGAGTTTTGAGCCAAACAACACATTATTGCAGCGCGAAAGCCGCACACCATTTGGAGCCGGTGGAATGCAGCTCCTAAAGATGATTGCGATTTCAAGACTTGTCTTTGATGGGCTAATTGATCACCTCCAGTCATCATGGCTCACAAACGGTGTCGGCATGGCGCAGATTGCGTTGCAGTACGGGGCAGACGACTTTGGCGGCACGCTCATCGGTGAAGAGGTAGTCTCTTGTACAGGGGCCCGCTCAACTGAGCTTACTGGCCAGAAAATAATCGACGCGATTCGCCAGATTGGCTATACCGTAGAAGAGCGCGACAACTTTTACAACACCGTAAAAATTCACTAGATTCCGTAGCTTTGCCACTTGGAGTCCACTAGCTTTTCTGTAGCTTCGTCCACTTTGACTTTTTCCTGAATCTCTCGCTCAAATCCTTCTTCTTTTGTCTTTTGTGTGGCATCTATTCCCAGTTTAGAGCCCAGATTTACTAGGGGCGACGCGGGATCGAGTGTATCGGTAGGTGTGTTGTTTATGATTATAGTATCCCTTGCGGCATCCGCACGGGTCGTAATCGCCCAAATCACATCGTCCATGCTGTGCACGTTGACGTCGTCATCAACTACAACAAACATTTTTGTCAGAGCAAGCTGCCCAAGACCCCAAAGGCCCATCATCACTTTTTTTGCCTGGCCGGGATAGCGCTTTTTTATCGATATGATTGCTATCCCCTGAAACCAGCCAGCCGCCGGCATTGCAAAATCAACCACCTCGGGCTGGAACATTCTGATCAGCGGAAGAAACGATCTTTCGATTACTTTGCCAATGTATGCGTCTTCTAAGATTGGCTTGCCAACTATGGTGGTAAGATAGATTGGTTTTTGTCTTCGCATTATTCCTGTTAGCGTAAATGTAGGGTACGGCTCCTTTGGGGTATAGTATCCGGTATGATCACCGAACGGGCCTTCCTCCCTTGTGTCAGAAGGATCTACGTATCCCTCAAGAACAATTTCTGAATTTGCCGGTACCTCCAAGTCCACGGTCTTGCATTTTACCGTCTTGATTCCCTTTTGCCTTGTGATTCCTGCAAACAGGTACTTGTCGAGCCCTTCCGGAACCGGCGCAACTGCAGAAAATACCGTCGCTGGGTCTGCACCAATTATCACAGCGACCTCGATTTTTTCTCCTTTCTCTTTTGAGAGATCGTGGTGGTGCGCACCTCGCTTGTGTTTTTGCCAGTGCATCAACGCATGTTTGTCATCAATTATTTGCATTCTGTAGACTCCGAGATTTCTCACGTCTGTTTCAGGATGCTTTGTTGCCACAAGGCCAAGTGTTATGAATCGTCCAGCATCTTTGTGCCATGTTTTTAGAATTGGGATTTTGCCAAACGATGGCGAGTCTTCTATTACCTCCGTTACATGCCCGCTTTTTTCAAGCTTTGGAAAAATTTCGCCCATCTTTGAGAGCTCGGGAAGTTTTTTTATCTTGTTCAAAAATCCAGACGGCACCTCCATTTTTGTCATATCTACAATTCTCTGGCCTATTTCCGTAAAGTCCGATGTCTCAAGGCCTATCTGAAGCCGTTTCATCGAGCCAAACGCGTTTCCAAGAACAGGCATGTCAAAATTTTTTACGTTTTCAAATAGTATTGCTGGGCCGTTGGCATACATCGTACGTCTAAGTATCTCCGCTATCTCCAGGTCTGCATCCACTTGCGTCCTCACGCGTTTGAGCTCATTTTCGTCTTCTAATGCTTTGATGAACTCACTTGTGTCTTCTATTGGCACATTTGCTGCTTTGGGCAAATGTTGTATAAAGCTTCTACACAGACACAGCCTCATTGCGACAAAGGCATTTTAATTAGCGGAATTGTATTTAGTTTGGTTGAGTGCGGAAAAGTGCGCAGTGTGCAAAGGTAAAGGCACGATTGAGCTTCTTGGAACACAATGTCCATTTTGTAATGGGACCGGAGAATATACAAAAACAGGCGAAAGCTATCTCAAGTCACATATTTGCCAGTGTATTTTTTTGGACCGAAAGACATGCCCACTTTGCGGGAAAAAATGTCACCACGACACACCAAACAAACCAAAAATTCTAATCGATCCTATTTGATTACGGGATTGGCGGAAGCTCGTTTTTCTTTCCGTGTCCACCTGAGCCGAACTTGCAGTAAAAGCACAGATCCGATTGCATGTGTGTGAGCTTTTCAAGCTGGATCGCGCCAATCTTTAACGCAATTTTTGTGAGAATTTTGTACTTGAGCGGCATTGCTGGAATTACCTCGTCCATATAGACCCGATAGTGCTCTGGACAAAACTTGAGCGTGACCTTTGTTGGTTCCTTACTTGTCTGGTTTACTGTTTTTGCATAATTGATCTGCTCGCGGATGTACTCGTGTTTTGGACACGGACAGTCCTTTCCACCTGGATGCTTGTAGGCAGGTGTGTTCTTCCAATCAAAGTCTGGAAACTCTCGCTCAAAATCATCCATTGCGTACTATAGTTCGTTGGTTCTATTAAATTTGATCCAGAGTCGGATCAGGCATTTACCCAAATGTAAATAAACCCCACCTAGTTGAGTTAGGCTAGATGTCTAGTTCTAAGCTTACAAAAAAAGACCTAGAAGCCAAAATTGCTGAATTAGAAGAAAAGCTAGCAAGATTAGCTAGTCAACTCGAATCAAAGCCACAGACAACATCACCGCCGCCACAACCACAAACCCAAGCACCTCCACCGCCGGCACCAAAGCCACAGACAACCGCACCTCCACCAAAACCAGCGCCAGCTCCAAAACCGCAGGAAGCTGAGATTGTACTCTGGGAGCAATGGAAGAATGCACCAATGTCTGATTTCCACTCGTATCGAGCAAAGGTGACTGGCTATTCACCAGGACCAAACAGATACTTTGCAAGCAAGCACGTCCGCAATGCCGATGTACCAACATCGGATTGGAATCAGCAAAAGGTAAAGGTGACAGGCTACACTCAGCCTTCAAACAAGTACTTTGCGACAAGGGAGAGACTTGCGTACCATCCAAGACCAAAGAATTTTGCAGGATATGGAATCAAGGGAACCGCAGGAACTGCACAAGCTAGTGCGCCAGCACCGAAACCAAACCCGACTCGAGGCAGCCTTCCAAAAGGTTCCTGAAAATTTCCAAGTTTTCTTACATATTTTTCAATTAATTTTATTGTCTATATCGGTGATCCCAGATTTGGAGTAACTGCCTATAGCTTATTTTTTGATAAAACCTTGAGATATTAGAAAAATAGTTCAGATGGCATGCCAGTAACAGAGCAAAATGTAAATAAACTATCATTACATGAGGGAAATTACATGGCTGGAACTAAATCAACAAAGAAAGATTTGGAATCAAAAATTGCTGAATTAGAAGAAAAGCTAGCAAGATTAGCTAGTCAACTCGAATCAAAGCCACAGACAACATCACCGCCGCCACAACCACAAACCCAAGCACCTCCACCGCCGGCACCAAAGCCACAGACAACCGCACCTCCACCAAAACCAGCGCCAGCTCCAAAACCGCAGGAAGCTGAGATTGTACTCTGGGAGCAATGGAAGAATGCACCAATGTCTGATTTCCACTCGTATCGAGCAAAGGTGACTGGCTATTCACCAGGACCAAACAGATACTTTGCAAGCAAGCACGTCCGCAATGCCGATGTACCAACATCGGATTGGAATCAGCAAAAGGTAAAGGTGACAGGCTACACTCAGCCTTCAAACAAGTACTTTGCGACAAGGGAGAGACTTGCGTACCATCCAAGACCAAAGAATTTTGCAGGATATGGAATCAAGGGAACCGCAGGAACTGCGCAAGCTAGTGCGCCACCTCCACCACCGGCACCAAAGCCGGCTCAGGGTACGTTGCCAAAAGATGCATCCGCGCCAAGCGGAGACTCGAGAAAGGTGCAGCTAGAGGCGTATGAAAAAGCATACCTTGCAAGATTACAGCAACAATACGAACAAGCTAAAGCAGCACCTCCACCACCGGCACCAAAACCAAATCTAATCAGGGGCAGTATGCCACAAGGATGGAAACCATCCTAAAAAATTTCTTTTCTAATTTTTCAAAATATCTAACACTTGTTCTGCATGACCTTTCGCCTTGACACTTGGGTATGCCTTGAAAATTTTTCCCTTTTCATCTACTAAAAACGTGCTTCTGGTTACACCGAGATACTCTTTTCCCATAAACTGTTTTTTCCCCCAGACCCCAAACTTTTTGCATACCTCAGATTCGGTATCAGATAGCAAGACGTATGGAATTCCCATCTTGTCAACAAATTTTTTGTGGGACTCTACACCGTCTGTCGAGATGCCAATGATTTCCACTCCGAGTTTTTGGAATTTTTTGTATTCTTTTGAAAACTCGTCTGCCTCAATCGTGCAGCCAGGGGTAAAGTCTCGCGGATAAAAGTAGACGACGTGTTTTTTGCCCTTAAAGTCAGATGATTTTACCAAATTGCCGTTTGCATCGGGTAGCTCGAATTTTGGCACTTGATCGCCTTCTGAAATCATCAAATTCAAAGGTGACTAGTCTCTAATTAATTATTTTTGAATGGAACCAATTCGAATATTTTATATTGAAACCAGCGCGGCTGTTTTTTAATGGTAAGTGGGAGATCATGGTTTGCAGAAGCGTTGTGCACCTTTGCACTCGTATTCTTTGGACCGCTATCTGTGATTATTGCCGCTGCCGCATTTGGGCCTGGCCTTACACTTGAGGGAATTTTGCTAATATCGTTTGCACATGGCTCGGTGATTGGATTGATGGTTTACGCATTCGGCCACGTCTCTGGGGCGCACATCAACCCAGCAGTCACTATACCAATGATGATTACAAGAAAAATAGGAATTCTGGACGGAATCGGGTATATCGTGTTTCAGTGCATTGGTGCGATAATTGCCGCGTTTTCACTGAAGGCGATTCTGCCAGAGCTTGGGGCGAAAGTAAACTTTGGTACCCAAGGCGGACCAAGCGGATTCCTTGGCAATTCTGCAATGTCTGGCTTTGCGCTTGAGCTGGTATTTACGTTCTTTTTGGTTACAGTAATCTTCATGACAGCCGTTCACAAGAAGGCGCCTGCCGGAATGTATGGTCTTGTTATTGGCGGAATGGTATTTTTGCTTCATCTAGTTGGAGTACCATTGACTGGCGCATCGATGAATCCTGCAAGAACCCTAGGCCCTGCAATCGCATCAGGCTACTGGGACTTTCACTGGATTTACTGGGCAGGCCCGATAATCGGTGGAATAATTGCAGGCCTGATAATGCATTACATTTTTGTCAAAAAAGCAGAAACTGCATAAACTGCAAACGTTTTTTACAAATCCGAATTTGTTAGTTTTAGGGTCCGTTGCACAGCTTGGATAGTGCGGACGCTTGCGGAGCGTCAGGTCGTGGGTTCAAGTCCCCCCGGATCCGCTTTACTATTGTACTAGAACTAATTTTCTAAATTTCTCTCAAAAATTCCTCTCTGGCAATCCCACAATCTCTCAGTATGACCCCAAGTAATCCTACACGAACCTCTTTCTGAGGAACCGTCACGTATATCGTGCCGTTAGTGAGTGTAGCATGGCTTCCCTTCTGTCTTATTACTCTAAATCCAAATCTATTGCACAGAATTTTGGTCAACTCTTTTCCCGCTATCGGTGAAAGTTTTTTCAAACTGTAATAGTTTTGGTTGCTTTTTCCCTTAAAACCGATAAATGAAGCTCAAGTGCATTAACAAAGTTCTTTTTTGCTTCTTGCTTGTTTTTGCCTGAACTATAGACTCCAAGCGCTGAACATGTAATGGAGTATGATCCGTCGTCTTCTTTGATCATCTTAGTTTTGATATCTTTTATTTTCACTGACATCTATGATTCAATACTCATTTCAATTATTTAAGCTTCTTAAGATGGCCTGTGGATAATTCTAGGATCCAAAATGGTTACATTATTGTTTACTAATCCCCCGGATCCGCTTTACCTTTGTAGAATCATTATTTCAGGACATGATTGGGCCTGGTTAATTGCATCTTTTTATACAAATTTTGTGAAAGAAAACATGGGCAATAGGCATGACCATTTTAATCCAGACTGCCCAAAGAATGAACCGGAAATACTGGCCACTCATTCAAATGGAACTGCCTATTACAGATGCAAGAATTGCAACTACTTTGGAACCATAGAGGCCTTTACAAAGGCCTTTCACGCTTCTGAAATATTACAACAGCATTGATCAAATTATCTGCTGCATCTTCAAGATAAGATATGATTTTGTCATAATCTTGTAGTGTTTGTTTTTCTGATATGATAGTTTTTCTGGTCTTAATGGTGTCTATGGCGTCTCGTATGTTCTGTATTGCATCTAGTGTCTCATCTAATGGATTCATTACAACATGCTCGTTATGTATGCAATTTGATTATATTTTAGCGGCCTTTTACCTTAAAACCGACAAATGAAGCTCAAGGGCTGCGGGGTTGCCAGACAAAACTAGGTTACTGCTACATTATTCAAATTTTTTTTAAAATATAACGAACATTTGATCATCTAAACAAACCACAAACAGACTCTTGCGTAATACCTTTTTATAGACAGGTTGAATTCGTCAAATTGTTGAGTATCAGCCCGACATCATCCCATGCTTATGGAATTGGAATCATAGCTGTGATTGTCGGAATCGCAATAGGTATCAGCTACTATCAGCTGTATTATTTGCCGGAGGCAAATGCAAAGCCAAGGGTCTCACACGAAATACTAGAGCCAGTCGGAGTTACAAAAATCGACATAATCATCGGTTCCGGATTGCCTGATCAAAAGGACAACTTTGTGCCAAAGCTAGTAAACATCCAGCTCGGAATCGACAATGTTGTCATATGGACAAATCAGGATGATACCGCACACACGGTCACGCCAGATCACAGAATGGCGGACTCGTACAGTGGGGACTTTGGATCATCAGGTGTAATCAAGCCAGGGGAGGAATACGAGTTTCTCTTCACGACGGCAAACGTAGTGGAATACCACTGTGAGCCGCACCCATGGATGAAAGGCAAGCTAGAGATAACAAAACAAAGGTTCTAGATTTCTCCAATTATACTAATTAATAAAAAAGAGGTCGCACAAGAACTACTTTAAGCGTTTTAATCCTAAAATCTTCTTTGTGTTCGGTGTTTTGGCAGGCATTCACGACAGTAAACTGGTCTGCCCTCTTTTGGTTGGAAAGGCACCTCTGCTTGCTTGCCGCAGTCCGAGCAAGTGCAAGGGTATGTTTTCCTGAAATCTGACATTAAACTCCGGCATTTACAATCCAAATAAGAATCAATCGTATTTTTCACGCACCAAATTTAAATGCCCAAGACCAACCAAGTAATATTGGGCCTAGTGGTTTTTCTCAGCTGGTGTGACGTATGGAGATAATGGGCAGAGGTTTTAGGCAAATCATTCAGGAATCCCCCTGCTACTTTCACATATTTCGCAAATACGCAGCTTACAAGATTTTTAACAAGAAGAGCCCGCTTTACGGATCTGCGGACATCATCAACGTATGCAATTTGCACTGCACGCACTGCTATTGGTGGCTCAACAGAAAAGAAAACGAAGAGCTTACAGTGGAACAGTGGAAAGAGGTAATCGAAAACAAGTTCAAAAAGCAACACGTATTCATCATAACTCTTGTGGGAGGCGAGCCAACGCTTAGGCCAGATGTCATCGAGCTTTTCATAAAAGAGTTTCCAAAGCGAATTTGCCTTGTCACAAACGGGACAATGCCGCTAAAAAAATACAAAGACATTTACTTTTACTGGATTTCGATTGACGGAACTCGAGAAATCCACGACAAAATACGCGGAGAGGGGTCATATGATGCCACAAGAAAAAACGTCATTGATTACATCAAAAACAACGGACGCAATGCATACAAGGACATCTGGATAACAATGACAATAAACTCGCAAAACTACATGACAGTAAGAGATGTCGCAAAGGAATGGCGCAATCATTCCAACAAAATAGGATTCCAGTTCCACACTCCGTTTGCAAAAGGAGATCCATTGTGGATGCCATTTGGCCCGGAGCGAACAAAGGTAATCGATGAGATAATGTCCCTAAGAGGGGAGTTTGGTGACTATATCATAAATCCGCCAAGCCAGCTAGAGCTTATGAAGAAAAACTGGGGAGGCATCGGGACCACGCCGGTGGATTGCCCAACTTGGGCAATTCTTTCAGTGGATCACATGGGACGAGAAAAAAAGCCTTGTTGCATAGGTAGTGCAGAAAAAGAATCCATGAAACCAATTTGCGAGGATTGCGGCCTTGGCTGCTACTCTGTCCTTGTCGGTTTTGGCATGAAGGGCTAGCACACTTTTATTTGCAAAACCCAAGTCTTATCTTCAAGAATACTCAGAGGATGCGATGGCAAGCCCCAGGGCCATTCCAAACAAGTTAGAAGGAAACATCAACTTTTGGTTCATCATATCGCTACTTGGAATTGTTTCCGCATTTCATTTCGGGATTACGTATGAGCGAAACTCTCTGACAGATTTTGTGGTTCAGCAGTTCACAGAAACTTCTGCATTTGCTACTGCGCTGGCAGCAATTTTTGCAGGCAGCACATATTCGCAGAGTAAAGTTTTTGGAAGATCATTTATCATTTTAGGAATAGGATATTTTTTCATATTTGTCGGAGAGACGATTTACACTTTTCAAGACTTTGTCATATTTGATGATCCGTATCCTTCAGTGGCTGATCCCTTTTTCTTGCTAGCATACCCGTTCATCATTTCCCACATGATAATCAACATCAGGTTTTTCAAACCAAAAATCAAAAAAAGATCCATTTTATGGATGATCGGTTTGGGCCTTGCGATATTTTCTTCGTATTTCATGCTATCATTTTCCCAGACTTCTGAGCTAAATTTCGAATTTTATTATGGACTTGCGTTTATTGTTCCCCCTTCAGTTAGCATTCCAATAACGGTCTACGGTGTTTTGCTCTTTAGGGGTGGAGTGATAGGAAAGGCTTGGCTCATTCTATTGTTTGGGAATCTCGCAAACGCGGTTGGTGATGTCTGGTATTACCACCTTGAGACATTAGGTCAGTTTGACCTAAATCACCCAGTCAACATTTGCTGGTATTTTGCATATTGGGTCATAGTTTATTCGATATACAAGCACAGAAAATACACTCTAGAAACACAAAACTAGGAGGTCAAAATGCTTCCAGAGTGGATTGTGGCAGTAGCACGCCCCTCTCCAGAATAATGATAAAACACATGGCCTGGCGGAATTGGTGGCGCAGAGCCTTCTGCTTTGACGCTTGCATAAAGATAAAACTCGATCATATCACCTGGCAAGACAGTTGTTGTTATCACTCCGTTTACCACGGTTTGCGGATATGTGTACTTGGTAGTAACACTTGAGGACGAACCTGTGGTTTGCCCTGCATTCTGGACTGCAGGATTTGCGTTAAAGTAGATCTGTTGTTGCTTTACCAGAGCGCCGTTTTTGTAAACATCTACATATGCTCTAAGAGGATCACTTGGAGGCGGGACTGGCGGCAGGGGTGGTGGCGAGCCAAAATGGGCATAATTTTTGATTTCAGAGTCGCCCGATATTGTAGCAGTCAGCGATGTGACCATAGTTCCCTCCGCTGTGGCAATTACATATGAAACGGCGCCGGTAGCTGCCTCAATTAACGAAATCATGTCGCTTTCTGCATAGTCTGTAATTATTGAAGAGTTCGGCTCTATTACTTTGAGCCCGGTGCTCCCTAAAACACTTGCAATTACGGTAGTTGTTGGCACCCCATTAATTTTCATGTTGATGTCATGGTATCCCGGAATTACTGGAACTTTGAGATTGTTGCCAGTTGTATAGTTGCCCTGTAGGTAAGACAGTGCAAGGGAATTGTCCAAATATACATCGGTTATCTCCACATCCCCAACAATTGGAATGTTCACGTATGCGTGTGCCACATAGATCTTGTCGTCTTGCGTATGAATCCGTAGAATTTGGTCGTTAACATTGTCAAAGACGACAGCGCTAAACGACCCCCGATACGATGGGGCGTCTGGATAAAGACGCATGGTCCCTCCCACGGATGCGTCATTGATCTGGAATTGTGATGCAGATATTGTAATCATGCCATCATAGTTTGTCATTCCCGAAACGCCTGTTTTGCCGTTCTTTTCAATTTGAAAGGGCGTGTTCGGCGGAAGATCTGTGATTTCTAGCATTGACGTGACATCAGAATCAAAAACTGCCCCACGAATTGTAACGGTGGCGCCGTTTGGTTTTACCACAAGGTAGTGCTGTTCACTGGTAAACGAGTACATAGCTTGGAAGCTGTCTCTGAATTCTATTTTGTCATTCATAATGACATCTTTGTCATACGCTGCAAGTTCGCTTCCAGATGGGACTGGGGATGTCGTAGGATATTGGCAGCAAAACGCATGCCAGCCGCTAGATGCTACAGCAGTGTGAGTGATAGAGTTAATAGAATATGTCGCTTGGTTTTGCACCCCACCGCTTATTGAAAATGGATACAAGCCAGAATAGATAGAGGCGAAATTGCTTGTAGATGAGATCAAAAGGGGCGGGGAAAACTGCTGCACGTATGTAAAAGAGGCATTACAGTTGTATCCAAGACGGCTTGCAACGCTGCAACCATTTTGCGAGTAAGAGTATCCTGGTAGCGCCCCAGAGTAAATTTTGAAGCCATACAAATCCGAATGCAAAATAGAGAAATAATCATACTGCATGTCAGTTCCAAGATGAAGGCTTGAAGTTTGAGGCGTGTTTCCTTCCAGAATTAAATTTTGATTAGAATAGTCGTTTAGTTTCAAAATTACAGTTCCTGTTCCAGATACAACTATTCCATCTGAGCCCTGGGTTGCCGTCCCACTTCCGCCCACAGTTCTAGCCTCTGAGAATCCCAAAATGTTGGGAGAGACTCCCCCCACATCCCATATTGTTTCATCTGACGGATCATAGCGATATTTTGTATTGAACCTCGGAATTTCCATAGATGTGATGCTAGTACCGTCGAGTACTTCTGCTGCAAAGTTTGTAGTGGAAGGAACGTTTGTGTACGGATGAATGGATTCCTGCTTGCCTACAATTCCTTGCCCGTAGATTATTTTTCCGGTTCTTTCCGCCTGGATTATTCTTGAGTTGATCCCCATGCCGTTGATCATTGCTATTCCTCCTCCAGTTTCCGAGTCAGACAGAGCGTCAAGATTCAGTGCAGAAAAAACGTTGCCAAGATCGGAAATTGCGATGATTTTTTTGTTGGAAAAGTCATCCTGAGAAAAATTTCCAGGATGCATGTATGTTCTATCAAATCCTCCCAGGCGATACCCCCCGTCAGAGAGATTAGAATAATCAATGCCGGCTATCTTGGTTCCGTCGCTATTCATAATTCGGAGCTCTTTTAGAATTGAGGGGATCATCATGTTGTTTTGCACGCTCAAGGTATTGTTTTTTATAACCAGCGAGAGATCTTCGCCTGCCTTGTCGGTCTGGATTTTCATAGCTTGTTGTGCAGTAAGCGACCAATTCATCTGATTAGATGAGGTTGCAGATATTGCCGCCAGAGCTATGAGGGTCGACATGCTCACTGCAGCAACAAGATATGGGCTGGCCATCAAAGAATAACAGAGAATATGCTTTAAGGGGTAAACCGGAGTGAATTTGGGCCGGTTTACGATAATTTTTTTGTACTAGATTGCAATCACATAGTCAATGGGCTCCAAAATTACTTTTCACGGTGGCATAAATGAGATTGGCGGAAACAAGTTTCTTGTAGAAGACAAGGGCACAAAAATATTCATGGATTTTGGCATGAGTTTTTCTGCTGAAAAAAAATACTTTGCAGAATTTTTGAATGCAAGAAATTCAAATAGCTTGATAGACATGTTGGAGCTCGGATTACTTCCTAACGTCAAGGGGTTGTATAGGAGAGACTATGCAAGACATATGGGCTTTGATGGCTATGAAGAGACAGAAATTGATGCCATGCTGCTTACTCATGCTCATACTGATCATTGCGCATACATACCGTATCTGAGAGAAGACATTCCGATATACTGCTCAGAGGAATCGAGGCTGGTTTTACAAAACTTTGATGATACCGGAGATGAGGAATATCTTACATTAAAAGAAAAGTTTCAAGTATACACAAACAAAAAAGGTGAGATTAGCAGGGCCACTGGCGACAAAGTCCAAGTCCCAAGAAAGGTTCATGTATTTGAAAGTGCCAAAAGTTTTTCGATTGACTCGATACAGGTCGAGCCACTGCCGGTGGATCACTCTATCCCTGGGGTTCATGCGTTCATACTGCACACTTCGTCTGGTTCGATAGCAAATACCGCGGATTTACGATTTCATGGAAGAAGATCTGACGAAACTGAAAAATTTGTAGACAAGTGTTCAGAGTCTTCACTAGATTTATTATTGTGCGAAGGGACTAGAGTCGATAAATCATCACCATATACGGAATATGACGTAGAAAAACAAGCTAGCAAAATAATCAAAGATACCGAGAAGCTAGTCATCTGTAATTACCCAGTAAGAGATCTGGACAGGTTTTTGTCATTTTACAATGCCGTTAAAGAATCCGGCCGCAAGCTGGTAATCGATTTCAAGCAAGCGTACTTGCTAAAACTATTCCAGTCATCACCAAATTTAAAATCCAAATATCCGAGTCCTACGGACAAATATTTGGAAATATACGTTCCAAGGGGAAAGTGGGGGCTGGTTGACAAAGATTTGGCAAAATTCTCAGAACGGCAGCTGTTGCTGGATTATGAGGTCTGGCAGCAAGAGTTTGTTGGCTATCCTAATTCCGTTGACTATAGGGACGTGTCTAAAAATCAGAAAGAGTCCGTGTTGTTTTGCAGCGACTTTAAGCTTCAAGATCTCATTGACTTGAAGCCGGATGCAGGCTCGTCATACATCAGATCGTCTACTGAGCCTTTTGATGTAGAAATGAGGCTAAAGGAGAAGCAAATCAAAAACTGGCTTGAGCGATTTGGCATAATAACAAAGGAAAGGGATTGGCATCAAATACACGTATCAGGCCACGGAGATAAAGCGCAGATTAAAAAAATAGTCGAGGGCTCTAAACCTAAAAGGCTGATTCCAGTCCATACAGTGCATGCAGATCATTTCAAAGAATGGCACAATAATGTCACAATAGTGACAGATGACAGGCCAGTAGATCTCTGAATAAATTTTGCTTATATTTTTCATAATTTTTTGATCCGTGAGAGAAGAATTTCTTATATCGGCATTTCTTGCATTGTTTTTCTTGCCTGCTAGCGGATATGCTGGTGAAACAAAATTGTGGGTACCTCAGAAAATGATCACAGATGAGACTTATGAAAGCACGGTAATTTTGGACAATGCGTCACCATCTGGCCAAACGATTGTTCTTTCAACAAGTGATCCGTCAATCATTTCCATTCCAGAATCGGTCCTGGTTTTGCCGTACCATAATCATGGCATTTTCAAAGTCAAGGCATTGCGTGAAGGTATCGTCCAAGTGTTTGCAGTAGTTGAGGGCAAGATTACTAGCTCTCAGACAACTGTCTATTCCTCAAGCGTGGTTCCGACCAGACTCTCAGTACTGCTTCCTGCCAACATTACAAAGGCAGACAAGATGATCGGATACGTGTTATCAGTTGACGCCAAGGGCGCACCGGCTCCGGTGTTAAAGGATACGTGGGTTACGATAAGCCCATCGCCCATGATCAAGACAGGCGATAAGATCAGAATCAACCAGGGTTCCCATTATGCAAAGTTTTTTGCTGAAATAATGGGCTCAGGTAAGATTTTTGCCAGTGCCTCTGGACTGGGTCTTGGCGAAGCCCAGATAACAAAACTTCGAGACGAGGTAACAGTAAGGATAAAAGCTGCACCGGAAATTATCTTGGAAAACTCCAAGGCATACTATTATGTCTGGCTTGAAAAAGATGGCAAGCCGTTCAAGCCCCCATATGTGACGCATGCCTTTGTGTCATCAAGCAACCTAAACTCGGTTAGATTCAATGAAAATGCGCACATCAGACAGTATTCGGATTCGGTGCTAAGAACATCGCTTGTTGATGGCGTTGGTTCTGGCACCTTGGTTTCAGCAAATCGCGGCTCGGCAATAATTACAGCAGACGTTGAAGGATTTGGTTCGGCTCAAACCAACGTAGTTGTGGGGCCTGTTCTGATTAATGAGAATTTTGAGTTTCTAGAAGAAGACAGGGATAAAATTAAAGAGATAGAGAAAAGAAAACCAAATGTTGCCTTTGTGTGGGCATATCCTTCCGTGACAGACTCGAAGGCTTTTGGCATAGTTGGACTCTACAACATGAATTTGACAAAAAACACCACTACACATGTAGATCCCAATGGAACATCTGTTGTCATTACAAACACGATAAATCGGGTCGAGCCAGTTCCAATAGATGGACGATTTATCACTGTTATTTCGTCTGGACTTGAACATCCAAGCATTATTCCGCTTTCAGAGAGTAATGAGATTTCAATGAAGCGTGGAATAGGGTTCAACCATGCAGTAGAGTTTCCTATTTCCGGCTCGGCCCAGGGAACACATACCATTTCGGTTTCCGGTCCAGGACTGGAGAGATTTCAAACGACACTCCAAGTAAGGCCCCCACACGTAGAATCATACAGAATCAAGATGGTTCCTATTCCGTCTCTGCCAAATTCAGAGCAGGACTTGGCCATGATATCCATTTTTGATCAGCACGACGCACTAGTTGACGCACAAAAGACGCTTGCCGGAACGATAAATCTATCCATTTCAACTAAGATGGATGAGAAAAAGGACATCGGCCTTGGTAGCCAAAACTCGGCAACATTTGTTGGAAGCCTAAGTGAAACCACACAGGTTGTCGTTTCAGCCGATGGCATCAGTCCATATGAAAATACCATATCCCCTTCGGGAATTGCGGATTCCATATCACTTGATGTTCCGCAACTGGTCCACATCTTGGAAGAAACCCCATATGTCGTACACGAACTTGATTCTTATGGGATTCCACTAAAAAGAGTCAACTTTACCAACATATCCACTACGCCTGGAGTTACCATATCAAATGACCGCATGGTCATAGACAGCTCAGGCGTGGAAGAATTTGCAGTCCTTTCTAGACTTGGTGCAGACAACAAGCAGGTTGAGGCTTTTGCCAATCAGATGTCGCTTCAGGTAACATCCCAGGGCATAACAAACCGCGTTAACAAGGATTTTGAGTTGACAGTCAATACCGACGTGCAGGACATACAGATAATGATCGATTCTCCTTTTCCTTACAAAAAAATCAGTGATAGAACGTTTGTCATAACTCCAGACAGGGAAGGCCGTTTTAACATTACATTTACAGGGCTAAAGGAGGGATACGTCGCTGCAAAGAGCATGTTTGCCGTTCATGCTGAAAAAATATTTAATGTATTTTTCAACGCAGTCGATTCAACCAAAAAAGAACTGCACGTAAGCAGTTTGATAAAAACAGATGACATTTCAAAGAGCCATGTTACACCATACCAGCACGAGATCAGGCCGCAGTTTCTCAGCGTAGAGTTTCCAGAAACTTTCGAGATGGGCCAGAATTGGTATCAGCTGGACCATGTAATGTTTGGCGAGCAAAGACTGACCGATGGAATGATTGATCAGATCTACGTAGATTCGGACACCGTGATTACTGCACAATATCAAAAAATGATAAGAATTCAGGCAGAAAACGCCGTTGGTTCTGGCCATTATCCGTATGGCACAGAAGTAACGCTAAGTGTTCCCCCAAAAGACAGGGCTTTGTTTTTTGTCAGAGAAGTATTTGACCACTGGGATGGCATTTCCTATGATTCGGATACCGTGACTTTGGTTGCTACAGAAAACATTGATGCAAAGGCAATACTGCGCGAGGATTATTCGTTTTTGATGCTGACATGTGGCATGGTTTTGACGGCCATGATTTACTTTAGGTTTGTTTGGAAGAAGGGAATTAACATCTACTGGTACGTACGCAAGATCACCGACAGTGTGTGGGTTTCAAAAGCTCTGTCATTGGTGTCTGTTCTGAGGAAACGTAGTGCCAGAATGCAGAAAAACTTGGAGCCAGTCGACAAAAAGGAAATTGACTTTTGACATGCAGATAATAATTGACGGTTTTAAATCACCAATAACTATCCTCCAGAGATGCCAATAATTCATTTAGTGGTTCTTTGATCTGTATTGTGTTGAAAAAGATAGGCCTTTTGGGCTGCGGTGCAATCGGAACGCAGATTGCACTTGCGATAGATTCTGGCAAAATTCCCGCAGAGATCACTCACGTTTATGATTTTGACAAGAAAAAAGCAGAATCCCTTGTTGCAAGGCTTGAGAAAAGGCCGATAATTGTAGACAACCCACATCTTTTGTCATCAAATAATGTAGATTTAGTAGTCGAAGCGGCCTCGCAGGAGGCGGTGAAAAATCATGCTCTGAGCATTATCCAGAATCGCAAGGACTTGATGATAATGAGTGTGGGAGCGCTGCTTGACGAATCCGTCTTTGAGATACTTTACGACGCATGCAGAGAATTTAAAAAAAAGATTTACCTTCCAACCGGCGCCATTGCAGGCCTTGACGCAATCAAGTCCGTAAAAGACGAGTTAGATTCTCTGACGCTCATTACTACGAAGAACCCAAAATCACTCGTAGGCGCCAAATTCTTTGAGACAAACAAGATCGATATCACAGGCATAAAAAATCCGCAGGTAATTTTTGAAGGCGCTGCAAAAGAGGCGGTGAACCTATTTCCTGCAAACATCAACGTGGCAGCACTTTTGAGCTTGGCAGGCATAGGTAGCCAAAAGACAATGGTAAGAATAGTCGCAGACCCAAGAGTAGACAAGAATATTCACCAAATTGAGGCTCAGGGCAAATTTGGCAAGATCTCAATACTTGTAGAAAATGTCCCTGATCAAAACAACCCGAAAACAAGCAGGCTTGCCATTCTTTCCGCGATAGAATGTCTAAGGCAGATATGTTCTGAAGACATGCGAATAGGTACGTGATTATGGCAAAAATTGCCGTAATCGAGAGGCTTTATGAAAATTACCACTATAATCCCAGTCTTTAAATGATTATCAGGGACAAGTGTATGATCGTATGTTAGCTGACAAAATCTTGGAGCTAAAAAAGAAAAAAGACGTAGTCATTTTGGCCCATAATTACCAGCTACCTGAGGTTCAAGACGTGGCAGATTTTGTCGGAGATTCTTTAGGCCTTTCAAGGCAGGCTGCAAAGACACCGCACAAGACGATTTTGTTTTGCGGGGTCCACTTTATGGCAGAAACTGCGGCAATTGTATGTCCGCAAAAAAAGGTCTTGATTCCAGACTTGGCTGCAGGGTGCTCACTTTCTGATTCCATCAATGTTGATCAGTTGCGAACGTGGAAAAAGGAACACCCAGGAGCAGTTGCTGTTGGCTATGTGAACACGACTGCGGAGATAAAGGCAGAACTTGATTATTGCTGCACATCATCAAATGCAGTAAATGTAGTCAAGGCCATTCCAGAAGACAAAGAGGTTCTGTTTTTGCCTGACATGTTCTTGGGGTCTTATGTTGCCAAAACCACTGGAAGAAAAAACATGCACATTTGGGCAGGGGAATGTCACGTTCATGCCGGAATAAGATCAGATGACATCCACAAGCTGCTTGATTCGTACACGAATTCTGAGCTTTTGGTGCATCCAGAATGTAGTTGCACCTCACAGATAATGTACGATGTTGCAGTAGGCGATTACAAAAACAGACAAGTGCAAATTCTCTCAACTGAAGGCATGATGAATTATGCAAAACAGGCTTCAGCGAAGAACTTTGTGGTCGCAACTGAGACAGGAATCCTATACAGGATGCAGCAGCAAAACCCAGACAAGACATTCATTCCTGCTTCTAGCGGAGCCGTGTGTCAGTACATGAAGATGATAACTTTGGACAAGGTCTATTCCTCTCTGCTAGAGGACAAGTACGAAGTCAGGGTTCCAAAACATATAGCAGACAAGGCAAGACTTGCAATTGAGCGAATGCTCGCAATTAGCTAGACCTGCCCCCCATTAGATCCAAGCCAAAAAATGCAATTAAGCAGAAAATCTAGCCTTGTACTTTCAAACTAAAATCTATAGCACTTGCAGAGTTTGTTATTTTTCCAACAGAGATCATGTCGACACCTGCTCTTGCAAATTCTTTGATGTTTTTTGCATCAATTCCTCCAGATGCCTCCAGTCTCACTTTGTTGCGCAGCCCGATCTTTTTGAGAGCAGACACGGTTTTTCTTATTTTTTCAGGCGTAAAATTATCTAGCATTATTATTGACACTCCAAGTGTTGCGGCCAGCACAGCGTCTTCCTGGTTTTCGACTTCGACTTCGAATTTCTTTGATCTTTTTTTTGCCTTTTGAATTAGCCTTACAAGCGAGCCTTCTGACGCAATGTGATTGTCCTTTATCATTATCATGTCTGCAAGCGTAACTCGGTGTTTTTTTCCACCTCCAATTCTTACTGCCTCTTTATCAAAAAAACGCAGGCCTGGAGCTGTTTTTCGTGTGGAATACACGTCTGTCTTTTTACTGACGCTTTTCACTTTGCCGACAAGCTCAGAAGTAAGTGTGGCAATTCCGCTCATTCTTGAAAGCAAGTTTAGTGCAGTACGCTCGCAGCTAAGAATTGATCTGGCTGGTCCTGAGATCTTCAGTACCGTTTGATTCGGCCTTGTTCTGGTACCGTCCTTTCTTAGAATTATGACACGGCAGCCACGAATTGAAAAAATATCTTTTACAAATTCAGATCCTGCTACAATCGCTTCTTGCCGCGATATGATCTTTGCAACAATTCTTTTGTTTGTCAATATACTTGCTGTGACGTCTCCTTGTCCTATGTCTTCTGACAAAAATCTGGCAATCTCTTTTTTTGTATTCATTTACAGATCTGATTTTTGTTCCTAAATAGAACCTTTTCTATATCGGTGTAAATTTGCTATTGCCCAATATTTAGCTGCAACTGGTCAACTGCATTGTCCTTTATTGCATCATTCGAATCGGATTTTATTGGAATTTTTATTGTGAACTTGGAACCGCTTCCAAGTGCACTTGACACGGTAATAGTTCCTCCGTGCTGCTCTACAATGTTTTTACAGCTAGATAGCCCAAGCCCCGTTCCTACCCGTTTTGTTGTGAACAATGGTTCAAAGATCTTGTCCAGAAACTCTCCAGGAATGCCATATCCCGTGTCAGTTATCGCAATAAACGCGAATTTATCGTCCACATCCACAGTTATCTCAATTGATATTTTTCCCTCCTTTTCTTCGATCGCCTGAATAGCATTTACAAGTAAATTAACGAAAACCGTTTCGAGTTTTTCTGGATCACAAAAAACCACACAGTCTTGCAACGGTGGTTGAATTGTTATTTTCGTGGGAACTACGATTCTTTCCATGGCATCGTGCAGAATCATTGAAAGCGGATAGTTGTTCTTTTTGAGCTGTGGTAGCCTCACGTAATCCATGACATCCTCTAGCTGATTGGACATTCTGTAGATTGCGCGGTCTAGCCTAGCCCACTGATCCTGTGATTTTTCATCGAGTCTGTCCTCCAGCCCGATTTTAAGAATTTCTGATGAGTTTTGAATGACGTTTAATGGATTTCTCAAATCATGTGCAATTCTGGCAGACATTTGCCCTATTGTGGATAGACGTTCAACTTTGAGCAGCTTGGTGGTCTTTTGTTCTACTTCCTCCCTCAACTCATCTCGTTGTTGCGACAGTGATTGTTGCGTTTCCTCAAGCTTTGTCATGTTGTCTTTGAGCCTCATGTTCAGATCATCTGCCTTTTCCTTTGCCCCCCGCAGCTCCTTTATTTTTTTGATTAGCAGCCGGATTAGATCTTCGTTAGAGAACTCTTTCATGAAGAGGTATGGATCTATTTCTGACACACCGTTGTATTCTCACAAATATTAGTAAGAATTTGTGTGTGTTTTAATCAAGCAAATTATTTAAAAGAAAGCTCGTCGATGCTATGCCACTTTTAGTGCGTATTTGCCCTTTTCCGTGATTCCAAGGGTTTTAGCAATATGCGAGTTTTGTGGATCTGCAATCAGAACAACCCCCGTCCAGTCAGGTGTCAAATCCGATGACTTGCATAACGGGCAGACCTTTCCCACAAAAACATGCTTGCATTTTCTGCAAGCCATTTCTTTAACCATCTACTTTTTCGCCTCAACTAGTTTTTTTTTTGAATCTGCTTTTTCTGCCTTGTCACCAGAATCGTCCTTTCCAGATTTCTTTACCTCTTCGGCAATCCAGTCTTCTGCACCCAAGAATGGCTGTCTGCATGTGATTCCTATTTTGCCCATCGTAGCAGCCTTGCCAAGGGATACCGCGGTGATTCTCGCACGAAGGGTAGAGCCAACTTTTAGTGTTCTGTTGCTTTGCTTTGCAATTATCATTCCAGATTTGACGTCGGATTGAAGATAATCGTCCATGACTTGCGATAGGTGCAATAACGCATCTGTTGGTCCTATTCTCACAAATGCCCCAAAGTCCGTAATGTCGACAATTTCTCCCAAAGCGATCTCCTGCAGCTTCGGGGTAAAGGTCAATGCCTCAAACTCTACCCTATGATATGTTCCGCCGTCGCCAGCAATCATTTTCCCCATTTCGTCCACTTTGGCATCAAGGATCATGATGATGTAGCCAAGTTCTGCATTGATCATGCTTTCATATTTTTCTTTAAGAATGGCAACAGCCGCTTTTTTTAGCGAGGCTCCAAACATGCTTGGCGGAATTCGCACAACATCCTCTAGAGATGATATAGAAAACAAGTACGTGCGAAACTCCCCAACTTGAATTTATGAATCTTTGGGTAAATTTTTGGGATTTTAGCTATGTTTTTACAGATATTATCTCTTCATACACAGGCAGTTCAACTCCCTTAGCATAGATTACAAGTTTCTTCTCGCCAGTAGTTTTAGGAATTACGATTGCCTCAACTTCACCGTTGCTATCAGTCGATAAGGTAGAAACCACTTTGCTGTCAAACACTATTTTTGTTTCTGTATTGGAAATGACTTGGCCGTCTGTCTTTTTGAGGTTTATTTTCAGTCTAATTGGCTTGAGAGGATCCGTATGGATTTCCCTTGTGTTGATTTCTTTTCCGCTCATTTCCAGTTTAGGTCGGAACGGTTCTGCTATGCGTAGTTTGCTGGCAATCTTCTTGTTTTTGTACGCTGTTTTGGCCATCTTTGATATCGGTTTTTTCGTACCATTTTTTGCTTTCAGCCCCACATAAAACAACAAAATTGCAAAAAGTTGCGACTCGGTGGTTCTCACCTTTTGTCTTTTGAGCGAAACATATGCAGCAGCAAGTATTGGAACAAGCGACAAATAGTTAGCAGTTGACTGATACAGGCTCCAAGACAACATCACTCCCAAACCAAGTATCAGCATTTGCCTCATGCTTAGCTTGCCGACTGCAGGAAACTCAAAAACAGACTCGTTAAATGGGTTAACATCCTCAAACCACAAAAGATCTATTGATTTCAACGAATCAAAATATTAGAAAAAAATAAAAGGCGATTTTGCTTGCCTTAGGACAAACTCACAGTCACAGAAGAAGCACTTCTTACTGTAGAACCGTCAGATGTTGTTGCAACGATTTCCATCGGCACGTGATCGCCTATGTTATGTGTGGTCACGGCAGTGCCGTTTGAGAAGCTAATTCTTGAATACACGCTCGAAGTCTGCCCCGGACTCATCGCAAGAGGCAATGGGTTGGTCGTAAATGGTTGCATTCCGATCACACTTGTGTTTGTATCTGTCTGAAGATTGATGGTAGTTGTTGCTATGTGCTTGTTGCCAGAATTCTTTACTGTCACTGAGATGTATTCTTCTCCATTTGTACTTTTGATCAGTTGTGCGTTCTCAATGGAGATCACTGCCTTAAGTGTGGCTATACTCGATGCTGAGTTGTAGGCCGCATATGCCCCCAAACCTGCTGCGACTGCAACCCCAATTAGAATTAGTGTCGTAATTGCTGGGGCAATTCCTCGCCGTCTTTTTGGATTGTCAGCTTTATTCATCAGAAGTTAAGTTCGGATTGTTTTTAAGGAAAATGTGCTTTTTTGCGTCTTTTTGATAACTAGTGATGATACAGTTCGGCATCATTGCGTCGTTTTTCTTCATGTGGATTTTTTTATTTTTACAAAACATTGTCGGTTTTTTTTCGTCGGTTGCACTTGTTACAGTTTTCATTATGTTTAGCTACGACATCAAAAAGCTGTCAGGAACATGTTATCGGCCGTACAGACTCATAAAAAACCTCACAAATGTACGTCTAGGCTCGTCAAGAACACTAAAAATTGCAAAAATGACAAACGACGCCATAGTTAGTCTTGTAAGGCCTGTAACGAACCAAAAATTATTAGCAGTAATTCAAAACACGATTAGCGACAACCTAACATTTTGGGTTAGAACTTCGGGAAAGACGGCCAATCCAAAAACACTCGCACTGCAAAGTACAGCATACATGGTTTTCTCAATTTTCATCATCGCTCCATTATCGATTGTTTTTGGCATAGTGATTGACAGGTTGTTTTTTGCTTTGTTGGTTATTCCTTTTTTTCTCCTTTTGCTGCCTTCGATAAAATTAAGATTGTTTGGTTCTGATCGCAAATCAGCAATAGAAGACGAGATTGCGTTTTTTTCAGTGTATGGAAGCATAATGCAGACGATAGGAAGAACGCTTTATGCGTCAATGTTGCAAGCGATTGGGAAGAGGATATTCCCAGTTATTGAAGAGGAGGGAAGAATGCTCAAACGTAATATTGCGCTGTTTGGCATGGATCACGGCTCGGCACTAAATTCACTTGCAATTTCTCATCCAAATATCCAATTCAGAAACTTGCTTTTGGGGTATGTCTCCATACAAAAAAGCGGGGGTGATCTTGGCCAATACATGGAAAGAAGGAGTGAAGAGTTCTTCAATGGGATGAAATTCAGGTTTTTCAAATATGCGTCTTCGGCAGAAACGATTGCCGAGACCGCGCTCATTTTACTAAGTATTCTTCCAGTTCTTTTGATAATGTCCTCATTTCTGATTGGGCATGACTCGTTAATGATAATGGCAAATCTTTCATTTGTTGTCATCCCAATTGTCACAGGAACACTGATCACAGTAACTAACAGCATTCAGCCAAAGATGCATGACAAAATCGGGTTCAGTGGTTTCTCGCTGGTCATCGGGATTGTTTCTGGAATGATTGGATTTTTCTTCGTGCAGGAGGCATGGTTTGTCTTGGCAGTAGCAGTTTTTACCTCAGCGATTATGAATTTCGTTTTTCTCTCAAGGCAGTTTGCTGAAATATCCATGACTGAAAATGCATTAGCAGATTTTTTCAGAGACGTTACAGAGTACAGAAAGATTGGAATTGCCATACCAAATGCAATCATACGCATTTCAAAAGAGAGAAAATACAACAAGTTTTTTGACAGCATTCTATTTGATGTGTCATCGAGGCTTTCATACGGAACAAGTCTTGTAACGATCATAGATTCGCTCAGCATTCGCTCATGGTACGCAAGGGTTTCTTTTTTCATTCTATCCAAGGTTGCGGAAAGCGGTGGCGGAACGCCTCATATTCTTGAACAGGTGACGAGCTTTTTCACCAAGATTACCCAAGCAAAAAACGAGATGGTTGGAAGGGTCAAGATCTTTACCTTCCTTGCGTATGGAAGCCCCTTGTTGATAGTCTGGTCAAGCCAGGGAATGAAAGATCTGCTTGAAAAAATCACTCCAGAATACACACGTCTGATGAACGGGATGGGATCAGGCCTCATCCTATCTGCTGAATTTCTTCAGATGGTGAACCTCTTGACGGTGATCTCGTCGTTGTGTATTGGTATGATCATGTCAAAAATAACATACTTTACCATGAAGCAAACACTTACAATTGCATTAACTTCGGCAATCGCAGTTATTTCTGTGTACGTAGTCCCGTTCTTTCCGTCTTTATGAAATAAGACATGCACGTAAATGCAGGATTGTTTATATTCATTAATTGATAATTTGCATTGAGGTTCTCTGCTCATCGTAAGGTGGGTAAGTACCCGTGAAGGTCCCAGAGAACCCCAAAATTCCTTTTTCAGGCTCTAGTGCTTTCAAATCGCTGTCTGAAGTTATTATGCGTAGTATTTTGAAAGAACGTTGATTATTTCTGGCAAGTCCTTGAGATTTCTTGATTGACATTCATGCAGTAGTGAGATCCGTTTTTGTAGATCCTGCTTCAGATTTACGTTAAGAATACTCGCAGCAAGATGCACCTTGTTGCTTTTTGTGATAAGGTCGTCTATGTCAACAATGCCAAAACTGCCTGTTTTTTGGTCATAATCAAAGATTTTTACGAGATTTACGCCGTCTCCCTTTGGTACCACCTCTTTGATGCTGACGATTTTTCTTGACGTTTTTTTATCATGCGACTTGAGACGCGTCACATGTGCAACAAACCATAGAAGCATTTGTTGACTTGCTTTGATATTGATGGGCTCAGACTCTAGTCTTTTTAACGCAGATTCTGCGTTTGAGGCGTGAAACGTTGTAAGGCCCCCATGGCCAGTGGCGGCGCTTTGGAAGAGAAACTGGGCTTCTTGGCCTCTGACCTCACCTACAATTTCAAAGTCTGGCCTCATTCTAAGGGAGGCCTTTATGAGATCCATTATCGTGATGTCGTAATTCGCAGTTTGAGTGATTAGTGGGCTTGTGCGGGTAAACAATCGCTCCCACCTATAATGAGGAATCTTTAGCTCAGGCGTTTCTTCGATTGTGAGGATTTTCCATCTTGGATTGGCAAGAACCATCAACGCATTGACAATCGTAGTTTTGCCAGATCCTGTCTCCCCCACAACTAGCCCGAAAGCCTTTGCATCAAGAAGCAACCACATGTATGCCGCAAGGATCACGTCCAGGGTCCCAAATTCTAAAAGATTGACGATTGTGAATGGTTTGCGTGTAAATTTCCTTATGTCAATAGTAGGTCCAGGAAATGATACTTCACTTTCGTATGTAGCTGTGATTCTGTCTCCTTCAGCAGTCATGGCATTCACAATGGGTGATGCCGCAGTAACGCTACTGCCGGCTCTTTGGATTATTTTTTGAATATAGGAATTCATGGATTCTGCACTGCCGAACTTTATGTTAGTGTCAAGAATGTTAAATTCCGTGTATTTTCGATGGATTACTCCTATCATTCTATCGAATCTTTCACATGTGATTTCCTCGATATTTTCGTCTTTCATTAGCACGTCGAGTATTCCGTATCCAAGAACATCACGCACGAGATAATACTGGAGCTGGGAAAATACTGCGCCTATCTTATCCGTAATTGCCAAAGCTTGCGCTTCCTTCCAGATGTGTTTTTCAACGTAGCTCACAGGATCTCCTGATTTGAGCGGCTCTAAGGACAAAAACAATTGCTGCATCATTTGGTTGTATGTGGAATGAGCTTCCAAGGAAAGTTTTGGCTCAGATACAACATACTTGGCGTCTTTTGTGATGAATACATCAGCACTGCCAATTTTGTAAGAGTCAATTATTTCGTATTGGCTTAGGTCAGCGGTATGGCATATTACTTCAAAGGAAGGAATGCTAAGGAATTTCTGATTTTTCTTCACAATTAATTAAAAAAACTAATCTTAAAAGGCAGATTCAGTATTTGTATTTTTCAAAACTATTTTTAGTGTTTGAGTTTTTTCAGAATATCAGAAAAATTATTCATAGGTACGATTTTTACTACGCTAATTGATGATATCCCAACAGCAATACAGAATTGTTCTATGCCGTGTGCGTTTTTTGCGTCCAAGATTATTACCCATTCGTGTTCAAGGGCAGACATGTAAAATCCGACTAGTTTTGTAATGTTGAATTTCTTTAGATTGGAGTCTATCTTGCGCTGCATCCCGATGAACATTTCTTTGCTTTTCTTGTTGTTCAGCGGACACGATTCTGGACTATGTGTGGCAAAAACTCCAAACAGCACATTAGTTGCTTTCATTCTAATTTTATTAAACTTTGAGTTTTTCTTAAAAAACGATGATCAAGCTCGGGGATTTGCACGTCCCAAGCCTTTTGATCACCCATTACCGTCTTAGACGGTCTGCCAATTCCGTGTCAGTGGTAAATTAGGTCATGTAGTAGATTAGCTTTGCTTAGAAATTCGATGATCATGTGATCTTTTAGGAATAAAAATGGAAAATGCCTAACGTTTTCTTTTCCTGGCGCCAGGCTTGTTTTGACCAGGAGTTCTGTGAAGTAAGAATCTTTTCTTGAAATTGCTCTTGTTTCTCAGAATTGATATGGTTCCGACCCTTTTTCGTCCTTCGACTTTGGGTGTTTGGCCCTTTACTTTTCCTGCCTTTGTAATAGATCCGTGAGTTGCCATGTTTGTCGTTTAGAATATTGGACTTATGTATCTTTACCAGTACTTTGCCTTGATTGTCTCGATTACCTTTTCGTGTTCTTGTCCCTTTCTTCGCGCGTATCTCTCCATTGCGCCAAGCGGGACGCCGCCAAGGGATCTTGCCAGCATGTTAAAGAACTGTTTTTGGACAGATGTCTGACTCGTTCCAGTCTTTGTCATGAATTTCTGAATTCCATACTTGAAGTTGTGCTGCCAAGTCTTGTACATTACACCAAGTTGAGGTGCACTCATCTCGTTTCCAATATTGAAGAATTCAGATTTTTCTAATAGCCCGATTGGGACAAAGGTCAGTGGTGTCGTGGTAAACATCGAATCCGGTTGTTCACGTTCAAGTTCGCTGATGAGTTGAATTGTCTCCCACGAGTCTTCAGGGGTTTCGTCGTTATCAAGACCCATAATTAGCGTAAATGCTGGAACCCAGTGGTGCTCGTTTAGTGTTTTTACGCCTTCCTTTACTACCCAGTGCCATTCTTCTGGCATAAACGGCGCAAGTTTTCTATCTGCATATTTTCCAATCAGTCTTAGGCTGCCTGTTTCAAATCCGCACTGGATTCCAATAAGGTTTGATGGTCCTGACTTTATTATTTTTGAAATGTTTGGAATCACTCTCTCGTCTGCTATTGCGCCTGCAAGTGTCCCATGTGTCGGGTTTGTGTGAGTAACACCTGCATCCATTACTGCGGTGAACAATTCTTCTAGTGCTTCGCGGTTTGGCTCCATCTGTTTGCTTGTTCTTGGATCCATCCCATAAACAAAAATGTCATCGCTGTGAATCCAGGCGTTTCTGAGGCCGCCTTTTTTGATGTTGACCTCGATTTCTTTTTTCACTTTTTCCGGAGGATAGTATCTTAGTGCGCGAAGTGTAACGTCGCAGAATTTGCAGCCACGGCCACATCCTCGCATGACCTCAATCATGCCATGCATTGATGGCTCTACAATATCCGGAATTTCGTCAATTTCCGGCCTGTCCCAAAAGTTCACAAATCTTCCATGAATTTTTTTTCCGTTACGATCATACTCCTTTATGTCGACTTTGAAGTCACTTCTTTTCCTAAACGGATTCATGTTGTCAAAATCGCCGTTAATCAAATAATTGAAAAATCTTCCTGCATGCCCGTCGATTTCAGGAGCTATGCCACCAAGCTCGCCTTCCAGAATTGCGTAAATACCAAACTCTTCTATTTTTTCTGGGTCATAGTTGTACTGCCAAGTTCCTGATGCGCCAGAGATGACCTTGGCATGGCTTCTGTTTTTCTTTTTTGCCTCTATGATTTTTTTGTGCAGATCCGCGTTATAGAATTCGTCGTATGAGATCTGTTTTCGCCCATAGGTAAATGTCATGGTGACTGGTCCCATTCCAAGCGGGTCCATTTCGTATGTTCCTACCACTTCGGTTTCTGGGCCGATGAACTTGTCCACATGATCAGGGTGTGCAACAACTACATCTTCGCGCTTGAAGCCATCTCGCAAAAGTCCTGCTTCCACCTTTCTCAGTCCGTATGGAGCATAGTTTGCAACGCCGTTTGTGTGTGGGATTGTATTACAAATGAAATCAAAGAGAACCTTTGGCGTTACTTGGTTTTTTAGAATTTTGTACCAAATGCTGTTGTGGTCTCTGTTTGGGTCAAGTGCCGGTGCACACCCAAAGAACGTGGCAAGCGATATTCCTCTATAATTAGACATCAGGGTACGATCTGCAGTAAGTACTATCTTGGGGTGTGTCATTATCTCTTAAGCGAGTTTTTTTTGATTTATTTTAAACCTTTAGGTAACTTTACGCACAGTTACGGGATAAACTCCGCAATCTAGTAATTTTCGAATGTTCCAGCTTTGCTTCTGTGGGTATGACCAAACTCTTTGGAGTCCTCAAGAAACCTTCCGTCAAAGACAGTTCCGTCGTGGCATACAAGGACATCATCCATGCAGCAGCTTCCGCAGATCCCTATGCCGCACTTCATCATTCTCTCAAGACTTGCCTGTACAAAGATCCCTTTTGAGTTTGCCATATGGACTACTTTGTGCATCATTATTTCCGGGCCGCAAGTATAGATGCCATCAAATTTTTCATTCTCTAAGAGTTTTTCCAAGACGTCAGTGACAAAGCCTCTTTGTCCATGAGAGCCATCCTCTGTGGTAACAACTACCCTGTGCTTGTTTTTTGCCAAGATTCTGTTTGCCAGGTTCTCAAAGAAGACCTCATCTTTTGATTTTGAGCCCATCAGAATCGTCACGTCGTTTTCTGGTTTGGCAAACTTTGCAAGACGCATCAGCGGCACCAGTCCCGTACCTCCGCCGACAAGTACAATTCTTCCTTTTTTGATGTCAAATGAATTTCCATATGGGCCCCTCACGCCAATTTGCTGTCCTGCCTTGATATGGTACAATGCAGTAGATGATTCGCCGCGCTTTCGTACGGTGAATGCTGCTTTGCCATTTTGTTCAGTTATCATTACGCTCATTGGTAGCTCGTTTACTCCCGGAATCCATACCATCGCAAACTGCCCTGGAAGGACCTCTGAGAGATTTGAATCCGAGAACACCAGAGTTCGAACAGTAGGCGTTTCATCGATTACGTTTTCAATTGTCCTAATAGCAGATTTACTAGAAACGCTTTGCAAGCCCCACCATCTCCTCGATTTTTGAGAATCCCTTCTTTTTCATATAATTTGCAATTCCGTCATTTATTTCGGAAAACACATCTAGCCATTTGTCACCTATTGCACTGCCCACCTGGATTGCAGATGCCCCAGCCAAGATGAATTCGACTGCGTCCTCCCAGCTCGACACACCACCGCAGCCAATAACTGGGATTTCGTATTTTGATGATATTTCATAAACGCATCTTACCGCAACCGGTTTTATCGCGGCACCGGAAAGACCACCTATTTTGTGGCTCAGCAGAGGCCTTTGCGTTTCCACATCGATTCCCATTGCACGAATCGTATTGATTGCGGTGATTGCGTCTGCACCACCATCCATTGCTGCCTTGACTGTATCAAGATAATCAGTAGCGCCGAGGCCTACCTTGGCAATTACTGGTAGCTTGGTAGTAGATTTTACTTTGGAGACGATTTTTGTAACAAGCTCGGGATCATCGCCCACCTCGAGCCCCACTTTTTCGACATGTGGACAGGAGAGATTCAGCTCGTATGCTGTGACCTTGACATTTTCAAATTGTTTTACCATGAATTCAAAATCGTCTTCTACTGATCCTACGAGACTGACAATTATTGGGATCTCCTTGTTTTGCGAGATCATTTTTGCAAAATTTGTGGCTCCCGGGTTTGATAGGCCTACGGCGTTGAGGTATCCGCCCTTTATTTCGACTATAGTAGGATTTGGATAACCGTCCCAAGGTTCCTTGCTTAGTGATTTTGAGACTATGGCACCTGCACCTGCACGATAAATTCTGCCAAAGACTTCAAGTGATATTCCCAAGATTCCTGAGGCAAGCATTGCCGGCCTCTCAAGCGAAATCGTTCCCATTGAGACGGAAAGGTCAGGCTTCACTTGCTTGACTTGGCTTTGTTGTCTTATAATAGTTTGATTTAGCCTCAAAAAGATTGGTAGATTTTTTAGTAGGAAGATAAGAGATGCTCTATGTATTTTGTTGTGCTAACAGAACTCGGCACCGTTGTTTCAGAGGGCGGTAAAGTAGTCAAGTCATTTGCGTTTGAACAGCCAGCTGCGGATTTTGTCAAGGCAAAAAGCGGCCAGTACGATCATGACGACCTGATCTCGTTTCTAAGAGACATAAATTCAGGATTTCTTCTAAATGATGACTCTTTTCTAAAGACTCTCAAAAAAGAATCGCTTGATGTCCATCACATGGACGAAAAACAGATGGATGAGATCCAGGCGACCAAACCCCAGCTGTTAATCGATGCCGGATTTGCGAAAAACGAGTCCGATGCAATGGCAAAACTTCGTGACTTTGCCTTGCAGCTATCATCAGCTAGGGTGACAGAGGTATCTCAAAGCCCAGATCTGCACATAGGCCAGTCAATAAAGGCATTAGATGAAATGGACGTAATGATAAACGGCCTGTCATCCCGTCTTCGCGAATGGTATGGCCTGCATTTTCCTGAGCTAGACAACATTATTGACAGCATAAACGGATATGCCCAGATTGTCATGGCTGGAAAGAGAGATGAGCTTTCAACCAAGGTATACGAGGACGCTGGGTTTCCAGAGTCAAAGGTGCAGATGCTTTCTGTGATTCAGGAAAAAAGCAAAGGCGGCGAGATCTCTAAAGAAAATCTTGCAATGGTCCAGTCAATTGCAAATCAAATTCTTGAAATGGCCAAAATGCGAAAGAAAATTGAAGATCATATTGAAACCGAAATGAATACGATCGCTCCAAACGTGGCGGCAATTTTGGGAACAGCCGTGGGGGCCAGAATTATAGCAAAGGCTGGAAGCCTCAAGAAGATGGCGACTCTTCCGGCAAGTACCATCCAAGTACTTGGTGCGGAAAAGGCCCTCTTTAGGTCGCTAAAAACTGGAACCCAGCCTCCAAAACACGGAATTCTGTTTCAGCATCCATTAGTTCATGCCGCACCAAGATGGCAGCGTGGCAAGATGGCACGAGCCATTGCGTCAAAGGCAGCCATTGCGTCAAGAGTAGATGTGTATGGTGCAGGTTTGAATCAGACCTTGCTTGAGAAGCTAAACGTCAGAGTGTCTGAGATTGGTGAAAAATACAAAGAGGCGCCAGAGCGCCCACCGCAACCACAGATAATGGAAAGGAGACGAGATGACTTTAGACGAAGGGATGATTTCAGATCCAGAGAAGGGAAAACGCATAACAGTTTTAGGCCAAGGCAAAGTTTTAGGTCAAGTGACGATAGACCGAGGGATAGCTTTAGGTCAAGTGGTGATAGACCGAGGGATAGCTTTAGGTCAAGTGGTGATAGACCGAGGGATAGCTTTAGGTCAAGTGTTGATAGACCGAGGGATAGCTTTAGGTCAAGGGAAGATAGACCGAGAGATGGTTTCAGACCGAGAGAGAACTTTAGGTCAAGGGAAGATAGACCTCAAGGAGAGTTTAGGCAAAAAGAAGGATTCAGGCCTAGAGAAGACAGACCGAGAGATGGTTTCAAATCAAGGGGTGATTCTAGACCCAGAGACGGCTATAGGCCAAGAGGAGAATCCGGATCAGGTGGTCCCCGCAGAGAATTTAGAGGGGACGGAAACAAGCGAAAAAAGTTTGGAAGAAAAAAATTCTGAGATTATTTGGTTAAGGACGGATGGCCAAAAAAGACTTGCCACAATAAACTACATAGAGGGAAACCGAGTATATGGCGAAAAACTCGTCAAGAAGTCAGGAGTGGAATATCGCATCTGGGATCCATTTCGAAGCAAGCTTGCGGCAGCACTAACGATTGGTCTTGAGGTATTTCCAATAAAACGAGGAACCAAAGTTTTGTATCTTGGCGCGTCCACAGGTACAACAGTTTCCCACGTCTCAGACATTGTAGACTATAATGGGATTATTTTTGCAGTAGAGCATGCAAGCCGTGTCGCGCGTGATTTCTTGGACCGTGTGGCTAGCTTGAGAAAAAACATCACTCCGATATTACACGACGCAAAACACCCAGAGCAATATTTTTCAGTGTACGGCAAGGTAGATGTGGTATATTCAGATATTGCGCAGCCAGACCAGACAGAAATAGCAATATCAAACTGCCGGATGTTTCTAAAAGATGGTGGATACTTGTTCTTAGTCATCAAGACACAGAGCATCGATGTTACACAACAACCGAAAAAAACCATTGAAAACGAGATAAAAAAACTGCATCCGGATTTTTCAGTGATACAAAACATTGACCTTGAGCCATATGACAAGGATCATGCAATGGTTCTAGCCAAGTATCACAGTAGGGGCTGACTCATCAATAGCTTCACTGGGGACCAGCTTTTACGGACAAAATCCGGAACTTGGTCATGTTTTGAGAGCCAATCCCGGACAAATTCGACTGTTTTTGCATCGGATGGATACCCGCTTCCAAGGTTGTGCTCCTTGTTTAGTTTGGCAATTGCACGGTCACGCGTGACTTTTGCAATTATCGATGCGGCAGATACTATCACAAATGTCGAATCTGCGTGATGGTATGACTTTATCTTGCCAGTGTTTGCAATCAATGCTATCTGATTTCCAAATCTTGCAGCGTTCACGTCGCATGCGTCAACATACGATACCGACGGCTTCAGCCTTTTGATCACTTTTGCCATGTGCGATGCCTCAAGATAGTTCAGCTGGTGTTTTGCGACAAAGGAGTCTACCTGTTTTGGAGTCACCTTCGATACTACATAATCGTCAACTAGGTTTGTTATTTTTTTGTAAAGTCTTTCTCTAGCTAGTGGCGTCAGCTTTTTGGAATCGCGAACGCCAATCTTCGACAGAGCCTTTAGCTTTGTTTGTTTTATTGAGACGCCAGCTATGACAAGCGGACCGATCATCGATCCGCGTCCGGCTTCATCAACACCACAAACAAGCACGACTCAGCTGAGAACCATGCATATTAAACCATTTTAGGTCGAATTAGATTTACAATTGCATTCCATATGCAAGCTAAATGTTAGAATATATGAGTAGGACAGAACTGCATACCAATTGCAGATAAATCAAAGTGATATCATTACAATAACTGAAGGCAAAACCAAGATTCTCGTCCCAAAGGGTGCGGTGGAGGACAAGGTGCCTCCAAGAGACGTTGCTTTCTTTAATCCAAGGGCGAAGCTAAGTAGGGATTTTTCCATCATTGCGTATTCGGCGTTTTTGAGGGGAATTGAAAGACCAAAGATCTTTTTGGATGGACTCTCAGGACTTGGTGCTCGTGGGTTGCGTGTGGCAAACGAGATTAAAGATATCCAGGTTTTTGTAAACGACGCAAACCCAAAAGCCTTGGAGCTTTCAAGGGAATCATCTGAGCTTAATGGCCTGAAAAATTACCAAATATCTGAAAACGAGATTTGTAGGTTTCTGAGCGCGTTTTCCGCTGAGGGAAACCGAGGCACGATTGTCGATATCGACCCATTCGGTTCTCCGGCAAGATTCATCGAGTGCGGAATACGCGCTACTTCCCACAAGGGATTGATGTCAGTTAGCGCAACGGATCTGCAGGTTTTACATGGACTATTCAACGACGCATGCAAGAAAAAGTATCACGGAATTCCAATAAAAACAATGTACAGCAACGAAATTGCGACAAGGCTGATACTTGGCATGATAATTACGGTTGCAGCAAGACTTGATGTCGAAGCAATACCAATTTTTTCTGAGACAAATCAGCACTACTATAGGGTCTATCTGAGAATTCTAAACAAACCTGACACAAGAAACCTCATTGGGTTTATTTCACATTGTACAAGTTGTGGAAACCGAACCGCAGCATCAGAATTGGAGCCAATCTGCAAGATTTGTGGCTCAGAACAGAAAATCGCCGGTCCATTGTGGATTGGTTCTTTGTTTGAAAAAGCGTTTGTTGAATCGATGCTCAAAGAGACACCAGATCATTCAGTTGACAAGAAATGTGAAAAATCGCTCCAAAAATGTCTCCTTGAATCAGAGATGCCCGCTTGTTATTACACGCTAGATGAAATTGCCGAAGTTCTTAGGATTTCACCGATTCCACTGCAAGAGATAATCTCCCGCCTGCAAAAGAACGGGTTTCTTGCTAGCCCTACATCGTTTAATCCGACTGGATTTAGAACAAATTGTACAATAAACAAAATCAGGGAATTATTTACGCATTAGGGCCTGTATCCAAGGCAGACAAAATACAACTCGCTGCTTGGCTTTCTTGATGCATTTGGCTTTCGCAGGTGTACTTTTACAAACTTTTTTTGCAGGTAATCCCGGAATTCCATCGAGTATTCCCCGTCAAATACCTTGAACACCGCGTTTCCTTTCGGCGCCAACACCTTGTCCATTATTTTTGAGCACGAATAGTTCAGTGAGATTTGTTTTGCGTGATCCATGGACCAGTGGCCAGTTATTTGAGGCGAGATGTCGCAGATTACTGCGTTTGCCTTTGCCCCAAGATGCTCGAGAATTTCGTCGGCAATTGCCAAATCTTCTACACTTCCCTTGATAAAGTACGCACCGGAAACTTCGTCCATGTACGTAGTATCCACACCTACGACTTTGCCTTTGTTTCCTGCAAGCTTGATTGCCGCCTGCATCCACCCTCCTGGAGAACATCCAAGGTCCACAACATAGAATCCCGGCCCAATTATTCGATATGAGTTGTTTAGCTCAAGTATCTTGTAAGTAGCTCTGCTTCGATATCCTTGCTCTTTTGCAAGCTTTCTATAATGATCACGTTTTGCATCCAGTAGCTTCATTGTTCATTCTTTTTCTTTGGCTTTGTCAGCTCAGCGATTGTCCAATCCTCGATCCACTGACAGGTTCTCGGGCTCACCTCACCATCCAAGCTGCACTTTTGTTCAACTGGGCACACAAGACATGGTGCGTTCTCAATTGATTCTGTGCTGACTGGGGTCTTTTTTATTTTTAGAACATATGTCCATCTTTTATTTTCAAGGATTTTTTCACGCGTAATTATTCCCATTCTTTCAAGCTTTAGTGCTAGCCTCGAGCCGTCCCTGCTGGTCAGCTTGAATTTCTTCCAGAGCTCGCTTTGTACCATGCCATCATCAAAATTTGCCAGATATAGGCAGACCCGGTTTGTGAGCTTTTCCATGTCGACTTTTTCGATCTGAAAGTTCTCAATTTCCTCGTCAGTTAGCTGCTCTTCTAGTTCTTCTTCTAGTGTTTTTTCCGGAATTTCTTCCTTCCTTTTTTTCTTGTCTTCCTTTGCTGCCTTTTTTTCTTCTTTTTTCTTGTCTTTTTTCTTGTCTTTTATTTTGTCTTTGGTTTTGTCTTTGGCTTTTGTTTTGTCTTTGGCTTTTTTGTCTTCCTTTGCTGCCTTTTTTTCTTCTTTTTTCTTGTCTTTTGTTTCAGCGGCTTTTGGTCTTGCCATATTGTTTCACGTGTTGATACTCACTTTGGATTCAATATATAACATCGCATTAAGTTATTGTACGCTGAACCTTTGACTTGTAGTCAGAAACTTGTCTCCGTTTTGATCGAAGAGTTGCACTTCAAGCAAATACTGCCCCGGCGCGTCCACCTTTTCTGAAAAACTATCTGGTGTCGGCAGGGTTCCAGAAGATCCGTAACACTGATCAAAGAACGCTCCTTGTTTTACTGCCTTCCTTTGGCCTGATGAAACGTCATAAATCGTCATGTAGAGGTCGCCGCAGTCAAACGTGGAATCGCTAACTAAAACGCGAGCGCTTATTTGATCAGATACAGCATAAAGGTTTTGAAGATCTGTGATTTGCAAATCAGATGTGCTTGAGTCTATGTCGACATCAGACCCACGGTCTTGGTTTTGCAGTGACAGTGCGAGTACTGCACCTCCATATATGAAAGAAAATACAATTGGAATGATGAACACCACTACTGCGTTACCAGTTGCCAACGAATTTTTTGGAGTCTCGTACGTTTATAACTATTCTCAAAATTCGAGCGTAAAATTCTGTCGAATAAGTTAAATCGCTGACATCCAAATAGGCGCTAGATGCGATTACGAAAGTTCCGAGTCGTGGCATACCGGTGCATCCATGATTCTGGTGAAATCAAAGTAGGCGACTTGGCTGCGTTTGTTGGAAGAAATGAAAGCGGCAAAACAACAATTCTACAGGCACTTACGCTGCTCAACAAGGAGGAGCACCTCTCAGAACTCGACTTGTGCGACGAAATGACAGAAGAACTCAAGTCCGAGATGACTCTAGTAGAGGGACATTTCCGTCTAAGCACAACAGAAACCAAGCTAGTAAAAGACAGATTCCCGCACCTTCCAGATATTACCGATCTGAAGATTTTCAGGACCAATAAGACCCAGAAAGTTCAGTACGACTTTGGTGACATAAAACTAAGCGATGAGAAAAACAAGGCGTTAAACTCGTGGGAAAACTATACCGAAAAGATTCTTGGCTTTATTTCCACCGTCCCAAACCACATCAGAATTCAGTTTGATTCCAGATTCTTTGAAGGCCCTCCACCCACAGGCAAGGATGCGTTTCTCAGGGAAATGACCGAGTTCAACAACAATCTTAATGTGCTTGCAGCTGACGAGCCGCAAATCCTGGCAGAATGGTCAAGATTTTACACAGATATGGAAAAAACCTATGATGAGCTCTTGGTCGGCACTACAGAAAAGATGGCTCTTGAGAATTTCATCCTAGAACACCTTCACCCAAGGTTTGTGTATTTTTCAGATTACAAAAAAATCTATGGAAACATAAACTTGGACGAATACATAAAAGAGGTAAATAGACCCGTGGGTTTTGACTACACCGAGGAATTCGACAAGGCAGAGACGGTAAGAAATCTCTTTTACTTGGCAGAACTTGACACTGAAAAGCTTGAAGAATACAAGAACAGTCCGCCAAAGCTCATCAAGCTTCTAAACGCCGCAAGCAGAAGACTCACAGATAGGCTGAATCCGGCATGGAAGGGAGACCCAATCCATGTCGATTTGCGTTACAACCCAGGCAACATAATGAGTGTGGTCATATCCGACGTGCACAAAGACGGAACCGTAACGAACACGGGCTTACTCAGCAGAAGAGCGGAAGGATTCAAGTGGACGTTCTCGTTTATTGTGAATTTTGCGGCAGAGACTCAGAAAGCCGAGCTAAAAGAAGCTATTCTGCTTTTGGACGAACCTGCAAGAAACCTACACCCAGCGCAACAGATGGGAATATCAGACCTTCTCAGAAATCTGGCAGGCTCAAACCAAGTGCTCTATGCGACTCATTCTCCGTTTATGATATTTGATTACACGCCCGGGAATCTACTCGTAGTTGAGCTAGACAAGAGAAAGCACCTGAGCAGAATCTACTATGATTACTGGAATGCAGACGATGCAACGCTAATTCCCATTCTGTACGGTCTCTCTAGAGGACTAGTCGAGTCCATAGTAGACAGGGAAATCGGTACAAACTCAAGGCCAGTCATTATTGTTGAGACAATGTCTGATGCGATGTATCTTAATGCGTTTGACAAGTTCCTAGAGGATCCAAACATTTCGATGAATCCGTTAAACGTGGTTGCAGCATATAACAAAGACTCGGCGCTCCCACTCGCAATATTTTACCGAAACCACGGCCACAATGTCTTTGTCATACTTGACAACACCACAGAGTCAAAAAGAATAGCAGAGCAGCTAAAGGCAAACGAGTTTAATGACATGCAGATAATTTACCTAGAACAGGGCGGAAAATCAATAGAGTCAATCGAAGATCTCATAATTCCTGACGATTACCTGCATGCAGTAAACCAGACCTACGAGATCAAGCTGAGAAAAGAGGGATTTAGGAACCTCACAAGGGAAGAGGCCTTGGTGAAAAACAAAAAGGGAATTGTCGACAACCTGCGCAACATTTGGCATGATCACAGAGAGGACGAGTGGAACGAGTTTGACGTGGAAGAGATTGCAAGATACATATGCGAAAAAATAGCCCTAAAGGAGGCGGATTTTCTCTCAGACAAAACCAAGGACCAGTTCAGAGGGTTCTTTAGGCTGCTCGCGGAGCGAATAAGACAGCAGCAAAATCTGACGGCGCATGTAGGCTTGAGCAAGTACCAGCGGAGCAAGCCCAGATAGTCATTAAAGTATTTTACTTATGAATAATTCCTAACTCTCAAAAAGGGTAAATAAATAACGTTGATCAACAGGTAGAATGATTGTGAAGTATTCAAAGTTGCTAGTTTTTGGTTTTGTTGTTTTTTCGATATTTGTTTTTGCAAGTGTTCCTGTTTTTGCAGAAACGACTGCCAAGTCCATAAATTTTGAAAAGACTACCCTTGTTGAGTTCACCAATAACGACAGCGATGACGTAAAGACGGTAAGAATTTGGCTCGGTGCGGACGCCGGCAGCTTCAAGTCTTTTAAGACTGAAAAAGGCTGGACCGGACTTAAGACCCCACAAGGAGTTTTAGTCTTTACATCAGAGGATCCCCTAGTTCAAGGGGAATCTGTAAAATTTGGAATTAAAACAGAGGTTGCAAATCCTGGAGTAAACTGGAAGAGTCTTGACATCAACGGAAATGAACTGACGATTGGAAAAGTAGTAGCTGGACAAGTACCCGCAACACAAGTACCTCCTACATCATTACCAGACAATGGAAAATCTGCAGATAATTTTGAAAATGCTGTTTTTAGAATAATTCCAGACAAGCCAAAAAACGGTGACAGTGTAAGAATAGTAGGTGAGGGATTTCCGTCAAACGTCAATCTTGATTTTTTAATAGATAATGAAAAGCTAGAAGATTTTCAGACTGACGCTTCCGGGCATCTAATTGGAAGAGCAAAAGTTCCAATTAACAAGGCAGCAGACAGAGTAGAGTTTTCGCTAGTCGATGATAAAGGCAACAAAAAGACAGTCAGCATCAGAATAGAGTACAAAGATTCTCAGATGGTTAGTCCCAAGGCAAAGAGCCTAACGGTGGACGAGTTTGTTGGAGTGTTGGAACCAGGACAAACTGCGCGTGCAAGTGGTACTGGCCAACCCGGAAGCGCAGTAACAATAACTGCTCAAGATTCATCCGGAAGCAAGATTTACGAAGCAGTGGCCACGGTGGACAGCCAAGGCCATTGGTCACATGAGACTGTGATTCCCCCAGATGCCAAAATCGGTACAAGAAAAGTGACATTCAGCGATGGAATAGACACCATAGAAAAAACATTAAGCGTTTCCATATCAAAGACAATTTTTGTAAAGTCATCCATGACAAAGTATAATCCGGGAGAAAAAATGTCGTTTAATGGAACCGGAACTGCAAACCAGCCACTAGAAATAATAATCAACGACCCGATCGGAAAAGAGATATTTTTTGATGTAATTGAGCTTGGAGAGTCAGGAGATATCAACTTTGAATATCAGACCCAGGCGACTGCAACCAAGGGAACTTATGTAGTATTGTTTACGCAGGGGGAAGAAACCGAGGTTTTACGCATCGGTGTCGGTGAACTTCCAAGCGAACAGATCGTAGCAAAATTTGATAAACTCAACTATGCGACCTCGGAAAAAGCAAGGTTGTCACTGCAAGGCCCTGCAAATGCAAAGCTGGCATTATCCATAATAGATCCAGCAGATAAGGAAAAGCTAAAAGAAACCATTACGTTAGGCTTGGACGGCAAAAAAGAATACGAAATAAGTCTGACGGATTACAAGATAGGAGTTTATTCTGTTGTAATGCAGTATCTAAAATATGAAATAGATACGGTGTTCTCGGTTGGTTTGCAGTTTGGTTCAGGAGAGATCAAGGTGCAGACGACAAAGCAGACATATCTGCACGGGGAAAGCGTAGTTGTTTTAGGTTCTACCAGTCCAAACATACTTCTCAAAATGGAGATGATAGATCCGGACGGAAAGGTATTCAGAGACAAGGATCTATTTACTGACAAAGTCGGTACCTTCTTTGACGGAACGTTTAGGATTCCAAGCAGCGGAAAACAAGGAGTATGGATCATTAAGGCTAGCAGCGGCCCAAACTATGCTGAAGCAAAATTAACTGTCTCAGGCACGGCAGATGAGAGTTTTTCCATAAAAACTGACAAAACCACAGCGTATCACGGAGGCCAGACCATGACAATATCAGGAAGTGGTGGTGGAAGGACACAGACAACGATCATCAGCATACAGGATCCGAGTGGCGGGGAGATTCAAGAGCTCACCATGAGTTCGACAGACCAAGGAAGCTTCCAGACTATCTGGCCTGTTCCGCAAGGGCTTGAGTCGGGAACTTACAAGATCAAAGCGACTCTAGGTGCTGAAACCGCAGAGGTTACGTTCTTACTAGAATAGAACCAAAAAATTGAGAACCCTTTTTATTACTGTCCTAAAACTTGATCGATGTGAATCTTCAAAACATCATTACAGAGTATCAGGATTTTCCAAAAAAGGGAATTCTTTTTCGCGACATCAGTCCAATTTTAAAAAATCCTGCAGCACTATCACATGTAGTTGACGAATTTGGAAAAAAATTCCATGCAAATGATGTTGATCTCTTTGCAGGAATCGAGTCGCGTGGATTTCCGCTCGCTTGTGCACTGAGCTTACGTTATAACAAGGGAATGATAATGGTCAGAAAGCAGGGAAAGCTTCCTGGTGCCACCGTCAAAAGATCTTACTCTATAGAATACGGAAAGGCCACGATGGAAGTCCAAAAAAATGCAATCAGCAAGGATCAACGGGTGTTAATTTGTGACGATCTTTTGGCTACAGGGGGCACTGCCAAGGCAGCAGCCGAACTAATTGAAAAATTGGGAGGGCGCGTTGCAGGATTTGCCTTTATTGTAGAGCTGACGGATTTGAACGGCATAAAGAAGATAGAAAAATACAGGTGCGAGTCCCTGGTGAAATACTAGTGGAGCAGGCAGAGATTGGAATCTTTGGAGGTACCGGGATCTATGATTCAGGACTGCTAAAAGAGACAAAGGAGATAGCTGTAGACACACCATACGGCAAGCCCTCAGATACAATCACCGTTGGAATCTTTAATGGAAAAAAGATTGCGTTCATGCCACGACATGGAAAAAAGCACGCCATACCTCCGCATCTAATAAACTACAGGGCAAACATATGGGCATTCAAGCAGCTTGGCGTATCACGAATCATTGCGCCATCTGCAGTAGGCAGTCTAAAGGAAGAACTCAAGCCAGGAGATTTTGTTTTACCGTCCCAGTTCATTGATTTTACCAAGTCCAGAAAGGGGACATATTCCGAAGAAGGAAAAGTCATCCACATTTCAGTTGCAGACCCGTTTTGCCCTGAGCTTCAGGACGCAATACTTGGTGCAGCCAAGGCACAAAACATTCCAGTACACAGGGACAGAACCTACGTCTGCATCGAGGGCCCAAGATTCTCAACAAAGGCAGAGTCAAGATTTTTCAGAACAACTGGTGCAGACATTATTGGCATGACACTCGTGCCAGAGTGCCAGCTTGCACGAGAGGCCCAAATCTGCTACGCCTCAATTTCAACCGTAACTGATTACGATGTGTGGGCCGAAAAACCAGTCACTGCAAAGGAGGTTTTAGAGACGTTATCAAAAAACGTTCAAAACACAAAGAAACTCTTGACGTCAATTCCAGACGAGATCCCGCACAACAGAAATTGCCATTGTGCAAAGGCACTAGAGGAAGCAGAGTTTTAGCTGTCGGCAAACGATTCTTTGCTTAGACCTTCCGGAAGCGTGATGTTTCCCTCAACGAGATTTTTTTGCAGAACGTCCAGTACGGTATTAACATCATAGCCTAGCTTTTCCAGTGCTTTTTCTGTGGTCTTTGAGATTTTTGCGCCGACGTTATGGCCGCCGATTCGCCCAAACGCGATTGCGGTAAACTTGAATGTATTTCCATCAACGCTAAGGGTGCCTGTTATCTTTGCTGCCATTTGGTTTCCCTTTACATCATTTATGTGAACGTCTACTTGCAATCAAAACACCTAGATTTCTATTGCCTTGTTGACATAGTCATCAATTAGAAAGCTGGCGTGGTTTGGATCGTCTACTGCATACTCTTTTATCTGGATCTCAATTACCTTGTCGTCGGGGTTTTCAACCTTCAGTATCCCGCCCTGTTTTAGTCTGACAAGCTTCCACCTGTCTTTTCCCTTGAATAGTTTTCGTACAAGTACTGCCCATTTTTCATCAGGTTCTATCTTTGGCATCCCCACATAGTCCACAATAGACTCGATTCCTAGTTGTTTTTCTTCACAAAATCTCTTTTTGCATAATGCGCAGCGCCAAACATCAACTGACCCTATGGTTCGCTCGTTAATGTTAATGTTAGTTACGCCAAAGTAGGTAATCTGATGTTTGCAGGTTTCCGTGTCTACGCTCATCGACCTTTGGCGCAAAAAGGTTCTATTTAGTCCTTGCACGCTCATAGTAGATTTCCAAGGCGACACCAATATTGTCTACAATTAAATTTTTTTTGAACTCTATGTTTTCTTTCTGGCACATTTTTCTATACATGTTTACTGCAGTAAATCTCGGATGCATCGCCTCAAACACAGTCTGAGAGATATCTATGAATCCTCCGCGCTCTATGAGTTTTTTTGCAGTGTCGATTGACTCGTCGTAGCTTATGCCAAGATCTGATGCAATTTGTTTTGCATCCATTTTGCCTTTTGTCGTTACAAGCAAAAACATCTTTGCCTCCATCTGGCTCAGCCTGACTTCGTTAATCAGATCTCTTTCTATTTTGTCTAATGTCAACATAGAACATGGCCCGTTTGGATAATTAAATTAGAGCGAATTATTGTTGCTGTATCTTGAATAGTTTCTTTGAGATCTTTAGTGAGAACCCCATTCCGATGAAATGTACCACTATACCTATGACTAGTGCGATGATTTTATCGCCTAGAGCATACCAGCTTAGGAAAAACGCGATGAGTGAAGGAACCGTGATTATTGCCCCAATTATCGAGCCCTTTAGGAACATGCCCCTTGCAGGACCGGAGTTGAACTTGTTTTTATCCACGCGTTATGATTCTTGTGGCCTATAATAAAAATTGATTCGGCTTTTTGGCCACGTCATCTACTGAGATGTTTTATTCCAAAACCGTAGATGCTTTATATTTAGCAGAGCCCAAGCCATCTAAGAAGTGTCAAGCTACAAGAAATCATATTCTAATGAACAGTCGATCAACTTCATAGTGCCAATAATGATAATTCTATTTTTAGGCATGATCTACATCATGTCCTTGCGCCACGGGCAGGGCTCGGTTAGCTTTATTCTTGTAGGCATAGCCGCTGTAACCATGATTTACTGGGGCTTTGTGCTAAAAAAGATGACAAGGACAGAAAAGCCAAAATATTCTGCAAGAGAGTCTGAAAGTAAAAACTGGGTTTACGACCTAATCAAGGGAAACGACGAGGTTGTTTTTGTAGCCGAGGTGCCAGGGCCTGATGACAAAATAATGGTCAGGCTAGTTGAGGGAGTTTTGTATATTCGCGGAGCCGGTAATTTCTCAAAAGAAGTTCCAATCGATGGTGCGGCCGAAATGCAGATTGGCGACTTTAAATATAGAAACGGCGTTCTTACTTTGCGAATTAGAAAGGCTACAGACTCTTAGCTAACTCTAGTTTTTCAGGCAAGTACTTGTCAGTGATGTTTGTTAGGCCGTACTTTGAGAACGCCTCAAGCTCTGCTTTTCGTTTTATTTTGAGAAATATTTCCAGTTCCTTTTTCCATATTCCTTCCTGGTATCGCGGATCTTTTTGCAGATCATAAATTCTTTTGATGTCAGACTCGGTCATTGGGATTGTTGGAAGTTTGTATTTTTCAATGTCCGATGCCCAGACCCCTAGCCACTTTGCATCAGAAACTGTTAGCTCCCTTAGGTGTGCTGCGTTCGCAGAGCCCGACTTGATTACCATTGCGATATGTTCTCCGTAGACATCACCGTCTGTAAGTATGACCACCGGCAGTTTCATTTGCTCGTGCAGCCTCTTTAGCAGATATCTTGTAGAACGCGGCGCCTGCCCTGCGGTATCGATTATTATTGCCTTGAATTTCTTGTCCACCTTTTCTTCAACGAATCTGGTGAAAAGTCCACCTTTTTCTATCGCAATGACAAGTTCTGCGCTGGTGTCGACTAGCTCTGCGCTGCTAAGGCTCGGTCCAATCAGGTATCCGTCTGGATGATCCGAGAGATTTGTTCGTCTTCCCTCATAGCCTGGAACCGTGTATTCTATCGTAAGATCCCCAAATACGCTGCTTCGCTCCTCTGGGAAAATATGAAAGTCCTCGCGAGGTCTCGCAAGCACTGCTTCTAGGTCGACGATTATGTTGTCAGATTCCGGCTGGTCTTCAAAATCAATTTCAAATGCTTGAGATGAATAGTAGATGTCTCTGAGCGTTGAGGATTTTTTTTCGTGTAAGAGTCTGTTTGCAAAAAACGCAAGCCAAACTAGCTGGGTAAATGATCGTAGTTGCGCCATGTTTCGCGAGCTGCGAAGACCGGCTGTCTTTCCAAGTATGTATTGTCGGAGCTTTTTGTCATAGACGATATTATTGACGGACCTGCTTGGCACGTAAAATTGTGGGAACTGCCCCTTATCCAGGTCATTGTATATCTTTGTGCCCTCGCCTTTGAGCAGGTCTAGTAACGAGTCCCGTTTTGCTGCTGCGATTTTTTCTGACTTACTCTTGGGTTTCGACATTGGTGCTCAAATCCTTTGTTAGTTTCTTGTAGTCAGGCTCTTTATTTTTACCTGAAAGTTCAGTCGCAAATTGTGCTATTAGTGGGAGATATTTCTGGTACAGGTTGCTCCTCTTCTTTTCTATTTCGGCAAGGCCTCTCTTTGACATGTACGCGGAGAGTTTTCTTGACAAAAACTGCAAAGCAAGCCTTAGCTCTTTTTCAATTTCTGGCCTGTCTGCGACATTTTCTTTGCCGACAGTCTTGTATGGGATGCGAGTCGAGCAAATATGGCTCACAATCACAAGAGGTGAGTCATTTTTTATCTTGTATCTTCCCCAGTCGGTCTCGTTTACCACTTGAAGTACCACGTCACTTCCCTCATCATATAGCAACGGAATTCTGTTTGCAAACCTGTATACCGAGATTTTCCCTGATGGAATCTGCCCTCCATATGCAATTCCCATCTCCACAATAAACGGAAATCCGGAATATGCAGATGCACTGCGCTGTACCACATCGTAAAAGTCAGGCTTGAAGAACTGGGCTATGCCTTTTTTGAGAGGCTCCTCGCCTAGCGGCGCAAGGCAGCTCGGATCTGGCGTCAGAAAATCCTCGTATTTTTGAAGCGAGTCGCTGAGCTGGACTAGTTCCTCATTGGAAAACGCGCCTATTCGCTTTTCTGCCTTGAGGTTTGAGAATTCCGAGAATTTTATTGCAGTTGCCTGCCCTATGCGCTGAAACCTCTTTGTTAGAAAAGTCGCCAGCGTTTCCCCTGAAACGGTGTTTGCAAGCTGCTTGTAGTAAGGACTTGATTTTGGCATGTCTATTGTCATCGATTTTGACTCGCCATAGTCCCAGTATGTAAGATGTTTGTGCATCAAGTCGACATCATCGATTCTTATCTTCATGACTTTCTCGAAATCCATCTTTAGAAATGACATCAGCGCGACTATGACTCGCACGGGTCTTGAGAGCGATGCCCATTTTTTTTCCGCTTTTGCCATTATTCCCTCAAAGTTCAGATTCTTTTTTGCAAGGCCGAGCTCTTTCCTGACCTTTTCTATCATTACATTGTCAATGGTAGGAATCTGATAGTGCGTGTCGACAATCATGCGTCTTATTGTTTCGACGTCGACTCCGTGCGGGTGCGGCCTGATTATGGTAGGCGGCGATGGCATCACGTCCACGATTCTTTTGTAGGTGAATTTTTCTCCCTTTGGATCCTCGAATGTTATTGTTGCATACGGTGTAATCAGGGATGTTTGGTACACATAGTCTCTGATTTTAGCCCCGGCCTTAGAGTAGTCCCCCTCTAGGGTTATGCTCACAGACAACCCGTTCTTGCTTGTGTCCTTTGCGGAATGTTTTCGAATCACTGGTTTGTTTTTTTGAATGTCAAGCATCATCTCATATTCATGACTCGTCTTTCCGTCAGCTGAGCTTGACACAACGACTGGTTTGTTTGTTGTAATTTGGCCGTAAAGTATTGCCATCGTAGCTCCGAGTCCAAACATTCCCCTTGCCTGTTTTAACCCGAACTTGGAGCCATAGAGGACTGTTCCAAACGCCATCGGGATCTGTTTTGATTCCATTCCAGGCCCGTTGTCCTTTACTGTCAGAACGTAGTGTTTTGGATCTGGCTTTTCTGCATCGATTGGCTTGATTATGAGGTGAATTTCAGGCAGTATTCCGCGCTGGTCGCATGCGTCAAGGCCGTTTTCCACAAATTCCCTCACGGCTGTGTATAGTGAGCGCGTAGGATTGCTAAAGCCGGCAAGGTCTCTATTTCGATAGAAAAACTCGCTTGGAGATATCTGGCTAAAGGTTTCTTTAAGAGACATCGTCTGTTTCCCACAATTGCATTCTAGCCAGCTTTTCTTTTCGCTTGTTTGCCTCAAGTCTGCCATAAACTGCACCATGCCTGCTACCAGAAGAGATTGAGCTGATTGCAGAGATCGCCATTTTGATTTGGTGCGGCTCGCCGATGATTGAAACTGTTTTGCCATAAACGCTGATACTAGTACTAGTAAGATTCTCCATGTTTACTCTCGCCCTACCTCCCTCTCCAATTATTCTTCCTTTTATCCTTTCAATTTGCTGCGGCGATTTTCCCGCAAAATCTCTGAGATCTATTACGTGCAGTGAATTTTCTTCTTTGATCAGTTTCATTGCGTTTTCAGGTGAAAAGCCGCGGCCTATCGCAGTAACAATTTCTACTGCCTTGAATGGTTGGATCTGATCAATCGAGCCAGCGCTCAAGATTTCTATTTCTCCGGATTCGCTGTCAATGTCTAATTTTACTGAACAGCTTTTTTCAATTTGTAATTTGACCTTGCCTGACCTACCAATGAGGGCGCCTACTCGGTCTGCTGGTATTCTTACTATTTTTTCAAAGCTCATGTTATTATTTTTGAGAGCACGTCAGATGGATTTTCAACTGTTAGTCCTCTTTTTGCAAAGAAGTATGACACGTTTTTAATGTCTCTTTCAAGAAAGTTTTGAGCATTTGGGTGCATTGTATCAACTGCAGATCCAAAATCAAATAAAATTAGGCCATTCTCGGTTTTGAAGACATTGTATTCTGAAAGATCCCCGTGTACTAGCCTAGCTTCCACGTAGAGCCTCCGAATTATGTCAATTAGTTGTCGGTAGTCGTTTTCGTCCACATCTGTTTCGTGCAGGGTAGGCGCCGGAACGCCGCCTTTTCCGACAAACTCCATTGCGAGAACATTTTTTGATACGCTAATGGGCTTGACCGTTGGGAGGTTTTTCCTTACGCATCGCTGCAGATTTTTGTATTCCTTTCTTGCCCACAGAAAGACCAAATTACGGGTCCCCTTTTTTAGGTGAGAAAATCTTGGGTCCCCTATGATGTATGGCGCGCGTTTTTTAAAATTCGAGGTTGCCACGAGATAGACCTTTAATGCGACATCCTTTCCTGACTTGTCTACTGCCCAAAAGACAACCGACTCCTTGCCTGCGCGGACGATTCCATTGACGTATGTAATTATTTTGTCGTTTATCATCTCATACATGGTAAACATTGTCGACTTGTCAAGAACTTGGTTTATCGTCTTGTCTTTTTTGAACCCGTCTTGCGGTGACTTTCTGTTTTGCCTTGAAAAGATTTTGTCAAACTTTTGATCTAGGCCATCGTCATTTTCAAAATTGCCGAGATCCTCATCAGTAGACATGCTGTTAAATCGTCATTGCAGATTAGAAATCTTTTGGAAGGTGATCATTGTTTTTAAGCCAGTCTACCTGACCCAACGTGAATCTCCATATAATATCTCCACGTTCGTCCTGCTTGAAATCCCACGGAGCGATAGTCACAACATCGTTGTCACGAATCCAGATTCTTCGCTTTAGCTTGCCCCTGATTCTACCGCGGCGCGTCTTGCCATCAGTACACTTGACAAGCACTTGATCACTTCCTAAAAGTTTGATGACTCGCCCCAGCATCTCGCCTTGCTGCGGCAGCTGGATGTCTTTTAGCTCACTTTCGTTTAGAACTTTACGCTTTCCCAATGTTGTAGTAAAAGAATTTTTGTATATAATCGTGGTGCTATAATTGGAAAACAATCAGAAAAGGAACCTCGTCAATCACTTTGACTCCCTGTCTTGATCCTATCTGCAAATTGATTGACATCTCTATTGTTTGTGTTCCAACCATGTTCAGAGTCGAGCTCTCTTTCATCAGTTTTTCAGCTTCATTCTCATCCACAAGTCGCTGGCCGTAGTAGCTTTTGCTTATGTTGATTTGCAGCTTGTCCTTTTTGAGAACTTTGCCCAACAGTTCCTCGTCGCAGATGTTTAGCATCTTGCTGTTTTGGTAGTTGGACGTTCTAACATAAAATCGCATTATGCATATTTACCTTTAAGTGATGATTTCGCGCCGCACGCCTCACAGACTAGGAACGAGATTCTGTTTTCCCGCTCTATTTTTGTGTCTGGGCTTTTGCATGTAGGACATTCAAGATAGTCTTTTACGTAAATTTGTAGCAGGCTTACAAAGTCGTGCGGTTCTCTTCGTCCGACAAAAATTGCCTTTTCGCCACTTCGTTCTGCAGGCGTTGCAAATTCTTTTGATAGGTATTGGAGAACTTTTTCTGGGTCGCGCCTCATCCTCTTTGCAAAGTCTGTAAAGTTTCTTAGTATTGTGCGCTGTCCTTCCCACATCACGTCTGGTACTGGAAGTTCAAATCGCTCTCCACCATCTGATTTCTTTTCAGATATTTTGTCCTGGATTCGCTTTAGAAGTTTTTCATAGTCTGCTTTTGCCAATATTGTGGATAGTTTACTCTACCTATATGAGCTTAAGTCAAAAAGAAAGAGTGGTTAGTGTCGCTATGGGGCGCCGATTCGAAAAACGTTGGTTCCACACTTTGGACAGGTGCCTTTGACGGCAGGGCGTCCGTTCTTTAGCTTTGTTACTTTTGGATCTTTAATTTCCCTTTTTGCTCTGCACTTTACACAGTAAGCTGTAGCCATTATGACGTGGTTTACGAGCCGCGTGTATTTAGCAAGAAGCTGTAAAAATTAATTAACTACACGATGGACGACTCTCAATTTATGATATAAAACTCGCACAAAAATCGATTTATTTTATAATAATTTCCATTTTTTATCAATTAGCCCCATTACGATCACAAAATAGAAAATTTTAACAGAAAATGATCGTAAATCCTGCGAATTTCAATTGTATTATATGCAACAGTTTTTTAAAAAAACCCAAGTTGCAACTAAAAAAAGGCTTCTTCATAACTGGGATAGTACTTGCCGCCATAACGGCCGGAAGTTTTGCGGTTTGGTTTGTACCACAAAACACCCAGACAAAATTTGTCGTCTCTGATGCAAAAGAAGAGCTTGATGCACTAATTGAGCAGCAAAAGATAGTTTCTGATACCGCCTCAGAAGAATTCCAAAAAATGCTTGCAGGAGAGATAACGCCTGACAACTATATCAACAGCGCAAAAGCCTCGTCGTCACAGATAAACTCGTTTATTATCAAAACAATAGAAAGCGATGTTTCGCCAGAGTGGCATGATAGTTATACATCGTTTGCAGACTCGCTGCGGAGTTATAACTCGTACCTGAGAGAGTCGATAGTGACGGCAGAAAAACTAAAGGCAGACGCCAAGGCGGACATTAGCCAAGAGAAGACAAAACTTGATGAATTCCTAAAAGACGTAGAGGAATTCCTGACAGGCTCAAATACTGCAAGACCGTCTTAGTCATGCCTGCTTTCCTATTTGTAATATTTTCAAACGTTGGAAATTGTTAATAGGTAATTTAGTAAGATAGAACAGTATTGTCTCTTAAGGATACAAATCTAGTAAAGAACTTGGAAGCCCCGATAACGAGCAGATTATTGGTAATATGTGTAGACAGGGACAATGACGTAGGTGATAAGGCAGGTGTTGCAACCCCGGTAATTGGGAGGAACTCGTGTATCGAAGCTGCACAAAAGCTTGCTCTAGAAGATCCCGAAGATGCAGACGCAAACTCGATTTTCTTTGCAATAAAGACATACGAGGACTTGGCGCGAAAAGGCTACCAAGCCGAAGTCATTGTAGTGGCTGGAGTCGGAAACAGAGGCGTTCAGGCTGATGAAAAAATTGTACGCGAGGTAAAGACAGTCCTGTCAAACTTTTCTGCAGACGGCGCAGTGATAGTATCAGACGGCGAAGATGATGAAAGCGTCATCCCAATCATACAGAATGTCGTTCCAATTGTTTCGGTGCAGCGAGTAGTGATGAAGGTGAGTCGGAGTGTAGAGTACTCGTATGCTGTGTTTGGAAAATATCTGAAAATGATTGCATATGATTCTAAATATTCTAAATTTTTCTTGGGCGTTCCTGGAATCCTGCTTCTCATCGGAGGCATCGGAACAATTTCTGGATACACACAGGAAATTTTTGCGGTACTTGTTAGCATATTAGGTGGCGCATTTTTGATCAGGGCGTTTGATGTGGACAAGGCTTGGTCTACATGGGCCAAGCCAACACCTGCTGGCCTAATCAGAATGTTTACGATGGTGGCCGGAGTATTAATCGGCCTTGCGTCTATTCTTTCTGGATATTCTGCAATCAATACGAACATACTAGACCCCCAAGTTCTCGATTCCGGCCTTCCAAACATATTTGCCGATACGGTCACACTCGGGCAGTTCATTGCAGGAGCCCTGCCATTTTTGTGGATTGGAATGGGCTCGATTTTTGGAGGGATCTTACTTAGCAACTGGCTAAAGGGAAGCCTCCGACAAATAACGGACATTCTGAGAATGATTGTGCTAGTTGCGCTATATCCTACAGTATACCAGTTTACGAATCTGCTCATTCATGACGAGAGCTCATTTACGCTCATCCCGCCGTTTCTTGCAGGACTTGTGATAACACTGATATCTGCCACCTTCTTATTCCGAAAATACAGGAAAAAGAAGGGGGGAGAGGTTTTATCGGAATAAAAAAAACTACGCTTTATCTCTCCGGTTTTTACAAACTATATGCTCAAAGACTTGAAAAAGAGATCAGACGAGAGACCATCCCAAACCACATCGCAGTCATTTTGGACGGCAACAGGAGATGGGCAAAAAAGGCGCTAGAGTCAAACCAACTTGGCCATTTTAGAGGAGCGGACGCTGTAGAGAACTTGCTTGATTGGTGCGAGGAGCTCGACATCAAGATAATTACGTTGTACGTGCTTTCCACCGAAAACTTGGAGCGCACCGACAATGAGCTGGAATATTTGTTTAAGCTGATTCATCAGAGACTTGAAAAACTCTACAACGACCCGAGGATTCACAAAAACAAAATGCGCGTAAAGGCAATGGGAAGACTAGAGCTGCTACCGGATTTCATGAATGATGTGCTAAAGAGACTCGATGACGCGACAAAAGGGTATGACAGGCATTATCTTAACGTGGCCATTGCATACGGGGGCCAAAACGAGCTTGTTGACGCGGTGAAAAAAATCTCGGCAAGAATCAAGGACGGAAGTATTGGAATTGACGACATAAACAAAGACGTGATAGAAGCAAATCTATACACAGCGCACCTACCACAGCAAGCACCTGACCTAATACTTAGGACGTCTGGCGAGCAAAGAATGAGCGGGTTTTTGCTCTGGCAGGGAGCATATAGCGAACTGGTCTTTATGGATATTTTTTGGCCTGAATTTAGGAAAATTGATCTTTTGAGGGCAATCAGGACATTCCAAAAAAGAAGCAAAAGGGTTGGCAAATAATGTCCGAGTTTGACGAGAGATCAGCTGGAATTGTACTGTACTGCGAAAAACAAAACGCAAAATCATTTTTGCTTTTGCATTATCCTTCAGGGCACTGGGACTTTATCAAAGGCAGAATAGAAAAAAGCGAGCAGCCAAAAGAGGCGGCAATTCGCGAGGCTCGCGAGGAAACTGGGATAACTGACATCCAGTTCGTCGAGGGCTTTGAAGAGAAAATAGAGTACGCTTACCAGTTTGATGGGAGAACGGTAAAAAAACAGGTGATATTTTTCTTGGCAAAGACTGGCACGATGGATGTTAGCCTTTCTCATGAGCACCTGGATTTTGCATGGCTAGGGTTTGATGCCGCGTTTGCCAAGACGACATTCCAAAGCGCAAAAGACCTTTTGAAAAAATCAAAAAGCCTAGTTTTCTCTAGCTAGCACAGACAATGATTTTGTGGTTTGTTTTGGGTTTTTGGAATTGAGAATAGACCTTCCAACTATCAGATAGTCAGAACCCGAGGCCAACGTATCTTGTATGTCCCCCCCTTGTGTACCTATTCCTGGGGAATAGATGCCTAGTTTTCCTTTGCTTTGTTTTTTGCAGTACTGGATTATCTTTGGAAACGTTGCGCCAACTATGATTCCGTCTGCGTTCAGCTTTGCCGCCCATTGTAAGAACAGCTCGTAAAGATGTGCAGTTTTTGGCTGCCCATGGACTTTAAGCTCATATGTTACCCGTGCCTCAGGCGCGCTCATGTGGCAAAGTGATATGATTCCTTTTTTGTTTTTGTGCGCAAGTTTAATGAGATTTTCAAGGCTTTGCGGACCCATGATTGGGTTCACAATTATTGCATCAAATCCCAGATCCCAGAGGGTTTGTGCTGTTACAAAATTGGTGTTGCCAATGTCGTTTAGCTTTATGTCTGCAATTGTCTGCAGTCCAGAGTCGTGTGCAGTTTTGTTTATTTTTGAAATCTGTTTTTGGCCCAAGGGCAGCAAAAGATGAAAGTTGAACTTGACTGCGCAGAGATACTCGTGTAGTGATTTTATGTTTGCGAGTGTTTTTAGTTCTAGGTTTTTTGTATAGTCGTAATCGTTTGCAAGAATTAAAGGGCTTTTTTCTTTTGAGAGGATCCTAATTCTTTCTTTGAAGCTACTCATAGCCGATTAGTGGATGCGTTTCGTTTAGCTTTATTATTTTGATGTAAGAGTATCCGTGCTCGTTTAGGTTGTCGGTAAACACTGGCGCATTGCTGTTATGCATTGATGACTTTAGGAACGGCTGTTTTGGTTCCGAGTCAAGTGTCACATGGCAGAAATAGGATGGCCCTTCCTCATTGAAGTTCATAAAGACCCCGAGAAGCCATTTTTCCTTGTGCTTGAATGCAAACAGTGGAAACGGCGCCTCATCATATCCGTAACTTATCTTTGCCAGGCTGCCCAAGTCTTCTAGTTCCAATAACTCGTATTTTTCCATGAGATCGTCTTGGTTTTGCTTGAGTGATGGCGGGAGCTCCTTTATCTTTACAATTGGGGAATAGAGCTTCGTAGGCTCTGATATTGCGTCGACTACTGTAGCCTCCTCCTTGCCGTTTTTGAAGCCGTATGAGAGATAGTGCCCCTTTTGCTCTATTGGCACATAGTAGATTATTGGTCGCTCCTTGAGCAGGTCCATTTGAATGGCAAGTATTTTCTTGCCGTTGTGCTCATGATGGAACGATACGCGCGGTGCGCGCTCAAGCGCACATACCAAGCGTGAGAATTCTAATTGTGAAGCCAGTTCAACGTATTTTGGGGATTTTTGTTTATCCACGAAGACAGTAAAACAAATGGATCAAATTAAAGCTTAGCAAAAAAATTTCAAACATTCATCGCAGATCGATGATGTCATTTACACCTGCGCCGGTTCCGATCAGAGTCACAGGCACGTCTAGTACGTCTTCGATTTTTGTTATGAATGATTTTGCCGCGTCGTTCAGCTGCTCAAATGAATTTTTGTGAGCGCACTCTTTGAACAGGACATCCAGCTTTGTGAGCCCGATCTGAGTTGCGCTGTTGAGCATGATTGCTCTTTTTGCCAGCTCAAAGTCAAACTCGGCTGCGCGTCTTTGCCTGCCTGTAACCGTGCCTACCTCAGACCAGCCGCGTGCGGCTACTTCATCTGCAGGCAGCTCGCCACTTAGCACGCCTGTTCCCACGCGAGTCACGTACGACTTGAAGACAACCATCACGTCGTCTACCTTCTTTGGTCCAAGCCCAATGTCTGCACAAATTCCAGACGCTGTCACGTCCTTTGAGGTCACAAACGGGTACGTTCCATGCCAAAGCGAGAGAAATGTGCCCTGAGTCCCCTCTACTAGAACCCCCTTGTCGTCGTCTAAAGCCGCGTTTATCTTCTCGGCCACATCGACTAGGTATGGCTTGAGCGAGTCAATTTCTTTTGCGAGCTTGAGTGTGCGCATGGCCCTGTCCGCATTTGCAGGTCCCGTTCCCGAGCCTGTGCTCCCTATTTTTTCTTTTAATCGCCCGCCGGAATCAGCGTCGGTATGAATTTTTTCAATGATTCCGCAGTTGGAATCTACAAATGCTCTTTCTGATACGCCAAACTCCTCGATTTCTTTGTGCAAAACATCTGGGTTGACGACAACGCCTGGGCCTATCATGAGCTTTGCATTTTTGTTCAAAAACCCGCTCGGTAGCATTCTAACTTTGTATTTTTTGTTACCATCTTCTATGGTATGGCCCGCGTTTGGTCCGGCGCCGCCTCTTACCACAATTGTCGGATCGTCTTTTTGTGCCAGATACGATATTATCTTGCCTTTTCCCTCGTCTCCAAAAAATCCACCAACTACAATAGTCGAAGGCATGATTAGCTGAGGCTTTTGACTTTAATTTAAGCTAAGTTATTGTACTCGATCAAATTTTTAATGCCCGACGTGTGACAAAGAACATGTCGCAACCAAACTATGCAGGCAACATAATTGTGAATTTGGCAAGCCTTCCGGACTTTTTACGAAAGCCGATTTTGAAAAAACGCATGGATGAATTCTTTACACTGTCCACGCCAGATCGGCTTGAGATAATCAATAACGCACTCGAGGCAGGCCCGACCATACCATTTCCAAATTTTTCCAAGCTTTTTGCAACCTGGCTTGAGATCATTTCATCCATACCAGAAGAAAATAGAACGGTGATGTTTTCTGCGTATATTTCCGAGACGCTCAAAAACCCACAAAGGCTCGTTCTGTTCAACCTTGATGGGATACTTGAGATCTTTGTCTCCCTTGAAAAACCCAAAAAAGACGTCATTTCAGCGTCAATTCGGCAGATCGTCTCAAAGCTGACAGACGAGCAAAAAAGGCAGTTGTTTTTGATAATTCCTCAAAACGCCAAGACCCACCTTGGGATCTAGGCTTGCGGTTTGTCTGGCTTGCGGTTGTCTTCGTTACTATAGTCAATTACGTCGCCCTGAGCAGACAGAACCCCGACGAAGATTTTTTCGTTCTTTTTGAGCAGCTTCCTGTGATCAGGCATTGACATGTCCAGGCGTAGCTCGTTCATTACCATTATTCTGTAGGTTTTCCATTCCTCCCAGCACTTGTTGCAGCAAGGATATGTGCCCCCCATCGCATCTAGTTGCTCAGAGTCTGGAATTTCAGATTTGCACTTGGTGCAGATTCTAGCCATTGGTTTTTGGCGTTTTGTTGTCCATTTATTCTTTTTTTGAAATGGATAATAAAGCAAAACGTCCTAGTAATTACGTGAAGATAAAGTGCCCCAAATGCAAGGGTTCTGCAGATCTTGAGGCAGACTTTTCTTTGGTCAAATGCCGAGACTGCAATCTTGAAATGACATATGGCGAATACGTCAAATATGTCGCGCACAATGATGTAACGTATACTGACATTTTAGGAGACTATGCTGGGAGCACTGAAGGCCAAAAGTCAGGTACGCTTGATGAATGGGACTAGATTTAAAATCAATTACAATAACAGATAATCAATGGCCGATTTTTTTCTTGAAAGCATTCTGAATTTTATTGGATTTGCAGTTGGGATGGTGATTGGGACAATTTCCTACATCGGGTTTCGCAATACCGGAAGCCCGACCCTGTTCAGACTCACGCTGGCGTTCTTTGCGATAGGTACTGGATTCATCATAATGTGGATTGGCCAGGCAGCAGACATATTTGTCTACAAGACAGGGCACTCTGAGCAGTGGGTGCAGACACTTGGCATAGGGGCGCAGACTGTCGGGTATTTTTTCATTGCATTTTCCCATACAATAAAGTCGTTTTTCCCAAAGTCAAGCTATCTCAGATCAGTGGGAGTTTTCCCGTTGTTTCTGATTTCGTTTATCTCAGTTGAAAACATCATACGATCAATTTCGTTCATCCTGCTAGCATATGGGGCGATTGAAACCATTTTGTCGTATTTTGAAAGCCGCAGAAAGACCGCACTTTTTGTGGCAGCCGGCCTTGGCGCGCTTGGATGTGGAGAATTTCTTGGGTGGTACTACTTTGTCTTTCCGCAGTCAGTTCTTGGAATCGCTTCAATTTCGACAAAAATCATTGGTCTGATTCTCTTGTTTGTCCCGGTAACCAAGGTCCCTCTGACCAAAATGAAATTTGACGAGAACCTTTAGGCTCCACGGCTAAATTTAGTTCAATGAGATTATTTTGTCAAATAATTTTACCCCGTTAATATATTGAAGAATTGGGTTTATACCAATTTGTCGAAAATATCATGAGCCTAGTGTACAGAACCCACATGAAGATAATTGGTGACATTCTCACCACCACAAGAGATGACTTGCCAGACGAGCAAGGAGCAAGCATAACATATCTGATACGAAGGGCAAACATCTCTCATAGCAGAATTTCCAAAATCTTGGGAATACTTGTGGCGCAGGGACTGCTCGAGCAGACCAGCTCCAATGGCACGTTCAAGTACAAGATAAGCCACGTCGGCAGGGACTTTCTTGAGGCATACCACACATTCAACAGGTTTGCAGATAACTTTGGTCTGACAATCTAGTCAAAGTCTTCGTCTTCCATTTCTTCGTCCTCAAAATCATCTTCAAAATCATTTTCCAAGTCCGGATCCGTGCTCATCGCAAGGGTAGGCATTGGTTTGTTTATTTAATTTTTTGAAGCTTCAAACAGTATAATACACATTTTGCCAAAACTGGTTTAGTGAACCTGATCGCCACATGCGCAAGACATTTTGAGGATGAAACCAGAAACGAGCTAAAAACCATTTTGGAAGAGCTTGGCGACTTGAACCCTCAGATAACAATAACCGAGTTTTCAGGAATTTTGATAGCAGATACGGATGTTCCCGCGCTAGACGTCATAAAAAAAATTCGCGACAAGCTAGAAGACGAGCCATGGTCAGTCAGATACACATCAAGAGTGATTCCGGTATTTGAGACTGCCAAGACCGATGTTCAATCCATTTCGCAAGCAGCGCTGCATCAAATCCAGAAGATAAAACAGGACGAAACCTACCGGATTACGATTGAGAAGAGAAACTCGGATATTTCCTCTTCTGAAATAATCAGCCACATAGCAGACAACGTAAAAAACAAGGTTTCACTTGAAAAATACGACTGGGTGGTTCTAGTCGAGGTGTTAGGCCCAGTCACTGGCGTGTCTGTTTTAAGAGACGACGATGTGTTGAGCGTAGAAAGAACAAAACGCAAATCATTTGATTAGTATCGCCGCCCTTTCCGCTAGCAGATCCTCAAGAGGTGTCTGCGAGTAAACTGCCCTGATGTGATCCTTTGAAATTTTGAACAAGCGCTGCAGGTGTTTTGGGTTTTTTGCATAATGTGGACTGGACAGATGGTCGGAAAGATGCCTAGCGAGCCTATCTTGCGATGACTTTTTTCCTATTGCAATTATAGTAAAATCCCCGCTTTCATCAATTCCCACTGTTTTGACTGCAAGGGAGATCTGCGTCGTGCAGGCAAATCTCAGCAGGATGTCGGTTTGAAGTTTTTTTGAGAGAAGAAGCTTGTGTTTTTGCGCATATAGTGACAGCCCAATAATTTTTTTTGCATGTGTCGGACTCAGAATGCACCTTGATGATATTCCCTCCAAGACAAGATCAGGAAATTTTTTTCGAATCGAATCCAGAAACTCATAGTTTTGATTCTTTTTGTGCGACACGTTGAACATCTCCACGGAATGGTTGCCGATTTTGAACTGCATTCTAGAGCCGCCGTGAATCACCGGTATAATGCTGACAGTGTCGCCTGGCTGCAGGCTTGTGTCTTGCCCCTGCAATGCCGATGAATCAACGCCATTTACTGCAACAAGAATGTTTTTTGTATCAAGTTCCAATGTGTTTTTTGGCTTTATTGATAGGAGATGCTCCAGGAGGGCTCGGATGGTTTTGTTGTCCAGATCAGCAGAAATTACATCTGCGCCAAACGACTTTTTTGCACCACCTAAAAGCTTGATTGTTATCAATTTACAGCGTAAAAAGTCAGACTAGCTCGATTCTTCGCTTGCGTTCTCTATTACGATTTCTTGTGGCATTGGTTTTTCGGCTATATCTTCTTGAGCCTCAACCTCATTTACTGTAGCTGTTACTTGTTCTTCCTCCACAAGTTCCTCTTCTTTTAGTGCCTTTGAGGCATTCTCGCGTTTGATAAACTTGGTAATGTAACCTGCTATCTCGTTTTTGAGTCCCTTTGAACGCACTATGGCTATCTCACCTAGGAGTTTTTTGTTTTGTACGAAATCTGTGGTAAATTTTTCTTTGTGTCTTTCAAGTACCTGCCTTGCGAGACTTGTTATTCTATCCACCCTCAAGAGTGTCTTGGAGGGTATTTTATACCATTCCTAGATAGGTTTTCGAATTGGTTTCCAGTATGGAAGCGCATTCGTCATATGATTGTCCGAGTGTTTTTGAGATACAAAAGACAACACTCGGTATGAAGCTTATCTGTGCCGGCTTCATGCCAAAACAGTGCGAGAATTTTACAGGCCCGTCGGTTTCAACTAGAATCTTGTCTCTTTCGGTGTTTGAGATGAGCGTCTGCTTGTCCTCAGAGTATACCGATACCGGCCCATAGGAAGCATAACATCCAAGGTCCATTGCCTTTTCGAGTTGTTTCTTGCTTCCATCAAACCAGTGCAGCAAGAATCCAGACATGTGATAAGATGGGATTATTTCAAGAATCTCATCGAGTGTTCTCCGAGAATGGACCGATACTGGTTTTTTCATTTTTTCAGCCTCTTCGAGCAGTTTTGTAAAGACTTGCTTTTGTCTTTTGAAGTCTTGCTCGCTTGACGCATATGTCTTGTCCAGGCCTATCTCCCCTATACCAGAGATCACACTTGAATTGCTGTGGATCAGCTCAATCATTGATTCCAGATTGTCTTGTGCTTTTTCTGGATGAATCCCCACGAATGGCAACACAAGCTTGCTTTTTTTCGATATTTCCAGCGTATCATATGAGGATGCATTGTCCATCGATACGGCACATGCCTTGATCTCGAGCCTTTTCATAGAATTTAGAATAATGTCGATGTCATTTTGATATTCGGTATCGGATAGGTGGATGTGGGCGTCAAACAGCATGACTTTTGATTTTTGTGGCTGTTTTTAAGTTTGCATATATCAATTAGAATGTAGAATTTTTTCACTCACAATCCTTTATCTTTAGATTATCAGATTGATTTTGATGAAGTCATCAGAACTTGGGCTTTCAGCGATGTACAGGATTCTAAAGAAAGCAGGCGCCGACCGCGTAAGCGATGAGTCGGCAGACGAGCTGAGACGGGTATTAGAGGAGATTGCCACGACCATTGCAAAGAGTGCTGTGGACATGTCAAATCACGCCGGAAGAAAAACAATCCGCGGCGAGGACGTCAAGCTTGCATCAAAAACATATACCAAATCATAAGAGTTTAATTCTTGTCGAGCCGAGTTTTTTTGCTGGTGAGGTGGCAGAGCGGTTATGCGTTCGCCTGCAAAGCGAATTTTATAGGGGCTCGAATCCCCTCCTCACCTCCATTCAAGTAAATTCACGGTTCCTTTCATCCATGCGCCAAGATGTGGTTATTATGTAATAACCAGCTTTTCTAAATACCCCACTCATAAGACAGTTCGTGGCAGAAAAAAGCAACGGGTTGCTAGAGTACATCCCTGGCTCCCAGTCGCTGTTGATTCAGAAAAAGTCAGAGCAGCCGCTTGAGGGTTTTTCTCAAAACATCAAGGACAGCATATCAGAGTACGCGGAGGACTCGAAAAGCGACGTCGAAAAAGGCCACAACTTTCTTCACTGGGTGCTAACGAGAGTTTTTGAGGCAACCGAAGATGACGCGTCGGACGCTATAATTGACGGCGCAAACGATCTCGGAATTGACGCATACCTGCCGGTTGATTTTTCCGACAACAAGATACGACTGTTCCAATCAAAGTATGGCACTGCGCATTCTGAGGAGGCGATTGCCAAGTTCAAAGACGACGTAAGGCGCCTTTTGAGCAAGGACGTGACAAAGATGAGGCCGGAGCTGGCAAACCTGGTCACAAAGATTCAGGAAAAGAACCTCAAGGTAGAATGCTGCTATGTCACAAACCAGGCAGTGACATATGATGACGAATCAGTCGAGATAATGGACATTGAAAAGATTGTCAGGAGTCTCTGGGACAGGATAAAAAAGCCGGCGGCCGGAAAAAAATCCAAGATAAAGCTCGAGGAGATGATACGCTACAAAAACACGGTTCTAGGCATACTGAAGCTGAGGGAGCTGACAGACTTTGTGGCAAAAAACCGAGATTATGTGTTCGAGTCCAACATCAGGCAGTGGATGCAGTTTAAGACAAATGTAAACAAGGGAATCCGGGAGACGCTGCAAGGTTCCCCTGACAAGTTTTTTTATTATAACAACGGAATCACGATTGTCGTAAGCGACTTTGAAGTGCTTGAAGAAGCAAATCTGATGCTGCATGCGCCGCAGATAGTCAACGGGGCGCAGACATCAAACTCGATTTTGGATCACGCAAAAAGGACAAACAACCTAGACGGAAGCATCACGATAACAATAATCAAGGCAGACGACGAGCAGGACCAAAACAACATAACAAAATACAGAAACTCGCAGAACTCGGTGCGGGGAAAGGACCTTGTGTCCCTGATGGACTTTCACAAATCCATAAAATCCCAGCTTGAAAACCACAGCTATTTTTATGAAATCCAGGCAGGATCCTTTGATAGCAAGGCCAAGTCGCAGCAGACAGAGTTCAAGGGCGATTCGATCTACAACAGGTATCTTCCAGATAATCACAAAAAGGTAATTGTTGCAAAAGACGCAATACAGGCCCTCGTTGCAGGAATAGAGCAAAGGCCCACAGAGTCGTACAGCTCCCCTGCGCAGTTCTTGCCTCGCGGAAGCAAATATGATGACGTCTTTAATGAAAATCTAAAAGACGATTACAGGCTGCTCTTGTATCCGTACCTTGTAAAAGAGTACGCAAAAAAAACTCTCGGCTACGGAAAAAGAGGCGGCCACAAAACCAAGAGGTACGCGACGTTGTTCTTTGTCGCGTCATATTTCAGAATTGTCCACAAGAGCATTCTTGGCACAAAAGGCGACTTTAAGGAAGACGTAGTCAAGCTTGAGCCGATCTTCAAAAGTTACAAGCTCAACGAGCGAATTTTGAGGCTGACTGACGGAATGGTGACAAGGTTCCTTGAAGACACGGTAGTCGAGGACGAAATGGATATTGCAAACACAAAGCACAACTTTTTTTCCCATCACGTCTGGAACGAGGCGATGCTCCGGGTAATAGACAAAAAAATACGACAGGAAGAAGACGAGATAGATAGCATCAAGAAGCTGGTCGGCAGCCTGCTCTAGGTTTTCTAAAGTGCTATAGTTGCCCGAGCCCTGTAAAAATTTGCAGGAGGTTTACATGGCCAGACAATCTATAGCAGCTTTTCTCATACACACTGTTATTTAACAAATTTTTTCTGGCTGTAAAAAAATGATCATGATTTTTATATAGAAGTCAAAAACTGGAAGATGCTTGAAAGAAGAAACCAAATGCACCATATGCAATGGACATGTGGAGCAAAAATACATTCCAATGGAAAAGTGGGAAATCGTTGGATTTCTGTGCAGCAAGTGTTATTCCAAGAAAATTTCCGAGCACTACCCAGGCGAGCACACCAGGGTCAATCTAGACAAATAATAGATTACGAATTTTTGTACTTGTTTACGTAAAGGCAATTCCAGGATATGGAGTCGTTCTTTACGTCTTTTTCCTCAAGAAACTTGATGTCGGTAATGGTTTTTTTCTTTTTCAACATATTTAGAACAAAGGTGTCGAATTTTCTGCATTCGCATCCGTCAATCGTGCACGAGCCGTCATGGTCTGCTTTTTCGTGACCGCAGTTGCATACTGCGTTATTCTTGACTTCTTTTTCGCTTTTCTGCGTGTACACTGAAAACCTGAGATAGGCCTCTCCCTGGTGTCCCTTTTTGAACCGCAGGTAGTTTTCTGATTTTGGCAAAAGCTTGAAGAGTGATCTGTTGTGGTCAGGCCTCTTTGACTCGGAAGCAAGTATGAACCAGTACTGGTCGTCGGTTTCGACAAACCGCAGTTTTATGTCGTGATCACCCCACCAGTGAACAGTCTCGTTCCAGATGTCAGATGCCTGCTTTTTGGCAGGAAACAGCGGTATCACGTTCATTCTGAGATCAAAATACCTATAGGCGACACCAAGGAAATCGTCATACCACTGAATAGAAGCGCTTGACACTTTGATGCCAAAAGCCTGCTTGACTATTAAATGATCGTGCGTAAGAGTTAATACCTTATATCCTCATAAAAATTACGACTAGTAATGGCCACATATAGGACGAGTATGCAAATAGTAGCGGATCTGCTAACAGCTACTGAACAGTGTGGCCAAGAAGGAATCAAGGTAACGACACTACTCACAAGGGCAAACCTGTCACATTCAAGACTTGCCAAGTTCATCGAGAACTTGACAGGCGCAGAGCTGATAAACAAAATAGAGTTTGATGGAAAAAACACTTACATCATTACTCCAAAAGGCAAGCAATATCTCGAATCATACAAAAGATTCCAAGACCTTGCCGGATCATTCGGACTGGATCTCTAGTATTTCTTTTCGGCCTTTCTATTTAGTCTCTCTCTGAAAGTAGAGTACACTATGATGATCAGAGCTCCTGCAAGCTGCGCATAAAACAATTCTACGCTCGGAGGGTTTTTGAATATGGCAAAGCCCATGCCCATGATAAGCACGATTAGAATGATTAGGAGGTACTTGTCCACGCGTGATTCTCGGTAAACAAACAATATATCTTTTCGACTAGGCAATCATGTATGAGTAAGATCCTCGAGTTGATTGGCTTTGGGTTGATAGGAGGTACGATAATCTCGTGGATAGGACTTGGCGACAGCCCCCTGCGCTGGCCGATCTTTTGGGGTTGTGCCGGAGGGGCGCTTGCGATAATTTTGTACAACAAAAAGATGAGAAAGAAAAGCTAATTTTCAATTACTGATCTTGGGATCAAGTCGATCAGTTTTCGACCGACAGATCTATAAGGGAGGATTTTATGATACCTTCGGGGAGTATGACAGAGCAAACAGGCAAGTGGTGGGAAGGACTTGCCCAGGAACTTCAAATAGACATAGAAACCCTGCAAGAATAGATTTCGTTTTTGATATAATACAAGCCTCGAATGGGATTTGGACCCACGACCTATTGTTTACGAAACAATCGCTCTGCCGGGCTGAGCTATCGAGGCATGGAAGGCTCTTCTATTAGAGTTTATAAAAAGGATTTCAGGCTTTGCTACCATTGAAAAAATCCATTTCCGGAATCCGGGGAATTTTTGGCAGCGACCTCACGTTATCAGATGTTTTGAGATTTTGTTCTAATTTTGCACCCCTCATCAAATCAAAGAAATGCATAGTAGGAAACGACACCAGACCATCAAGCGGCATAGTAAGGGAAACTGCGATTGCTGCCCTCATGACACACGGAATCGACGTGTACAACCTAGGAACGGTACCGACGCCTGTAGTCTTCAGGGAGGCGCGCAGGTATGGGACAGGCCTCATCATCACATCATCGCATAATCCAATGGAATGGAACGGCCTCAAGTTCATAATTGAGGGAAGGGGGCCAAACGAAAAAGAGTTCAAAGAAATACTCAGGGAAAAACCGCAAACCAAGTCAAGAATCGGCACTGAAAAAATTACTACATCTGACTATGTGAATCAGGCGGCAAAAATAATTGGTAAAATCAAAAGCAGACGTAAAATAGTAATAGATGTTGGTGGAGGCGCTGCAGTAAACGCAGCGCCACAGCTGCTAAAAAAGATAGGCTGTCAGGTTCGGATAATAAATCAAAGATCTTCAGACAGGGGAACCGACCCTACTTCAGACAAGCTTTCAAGACTGACATCTTTGAGCAAAAAGGCAGACATTGGGTTTGCCTTTGACGTGGATGGGGACAGACTTGTTATAGTCAAGGACGGCAAAAAACAATCTCCAGACACCACACTTGCACTCGGAGTATCAAAGGCGCTAGACCTTGGATACAAGAGATTTTGTCTGAGCATAGACACGAGTATAGCGGTTGAAAAATACATTACAAGCCGCGGCGGAACAGTCATCCGCTCAAAAGTAGGCGAGGCAAATGTCATAGATATGATGCTAAAGAAAAAATGCCAGTCCGGCGGAGAGGGAAGCAGTGGCGGATTTATTCTTCCGGAATTTAACATGTGTCGTGACGGCATTCTGACTTCGGGTCTTGTAGCTGCAATGGATGGCAAGAAAGTTGACGAGATAATCGAGTTTGTGTCAGGGTATGATCAGCTCCGAACCAAAGTCGACATAGAGTCAAGGCTTCATGACAAGGTACTTGCAAAACTGCGGAAAAAACTCGAGGGAAGATTTGGCGAAATAATCACAATCGACGGCATAAAGGTGGTAATCGACGAGAACACGTGGGCACTCATAAGAAAGTCAAACACTGAAGACATCATTAGAATATCGGTTGAATCAAACGATGTCAAAAAAGCAAAGTCAGTCCAAAAACAACTGATGAGTCTTGTAAAGGAAAGCCATGCCCAAGCTAGATGAGAGACAAATAATAGAAATGTTTCAGCGTAGCTTTGGCAACAAAAAGTTTGTCTCTGAAGATGTCGAGACGTTTCAAATTGGAAAAAATTTCGGAGTGATCAAGACAGATACGCTGGTAGCAAGCACGGATGTCCCGCCAAAAATGAGTCTAGTTGATGTCGCAAGAAAAAGCATCGTTGCAAGCATCAGTGATTTTGCTGCAAAGGGCGTAAGGCCGCTTTACTGCATCATATCGGTATCGCTGCCAAAGAATTTTTCAAGATCAAAAGTTTCGCAGCTGGCAAATGGATTCAGAGCCGCATCAAGGGAGTTTGGGTTTAACATTCTTGGGGGAGATACGAACAGAGCAAAGGAATTGGTGATTTCTGCCACGCTCGTAGGCATGATTGGTAAAATCACGCGCAGAAACGGCTCTCGTTCAGGCGATGCCATACTGGTGACCGGCCCCTTTGGCTTGAGCTCCGCAGGCCTTGAGATTCTTCTTAACGGAAAAAAGGCCGGCGGCAAATTCCAAAGTCAGGCAAAAAAATCCGTCTTTCATCCCACACCAAGACTTGAGTTTGGAATAAAGGTAGCAGGACTGCTTTCTTCTGCCATGGATTCAAGTGACGGCCTCTCCACGTGTCTAGTCGAGATGGCAGAGCAGAGCAAGAAAAAATTTGCACTTACTCTTGCTCCAGGTGCTGACGGGCTGCAAGAGTTTGCCAAAACAAACAGGCTTGACTTTCTGGATCTCATCTTCAATGGAGGCGAAGAATACGAAATGGTGATGACTGCACCTTTGCGCAATTTAGGAAAGCTCAAAAAAATCGCCAAGGCACAAAAAATTCATCTAATCGAGATTGGACGCGTACAAAAAGGCAACGGCGTGGTTTTGCAAAAGACTGAGATAACAAACGGCGGATGGTCTCACAAATTCTAAAGTCCAGCCATAAAATAATCGGACAAGTATTTTAAACCCTCCAAACTTTGGGTAACCAATGTCAGAAGATAAAGTCGACAAGTGGGGTATTGCTCACATCTTTAGTAGCTACAACAATACCATAGTACACATGACAGACCTCACCGGCGCAGAAACAGTCGCGATTAGCTCAGGTGGAGTGCACGTTACTGCTGACAGATACGAATCCTCGCCGTTTGCTGCAATGAAGTCATCAAACGCAGTAGTAGAAGCGGCAAGAGCAAAGGGGTTTACTGCCTTTCACATCAGAGTTCGAGCCGTAGGCGGGGTAGGCCCGCGAGTTCCAGGGCCCGGAGCACAGGCAGCAATTAGAGCCCTTGCAAGAGGAGGATTCAAGATAGGACGAATCGACGACGTCACACCGATTCCTCACGACACCACAAGAAAGAAGGGTGGAAAAAGAGGACGAAGAGTCTAGACATCGGTCATTTTGATTTTAGCCTTACATCCCTTTGACTGGAAATAATCTGACATAAAGCTTGCAAGTTTTTCTTCGTGCTTGCTGCCCTTGGATTTTTTTATCATGTCGGCAAATTTGGTTTCAATCTGCATCTGGAGGTTTGGCTTTACCCATAGCTTGAAAAAGGTCCAGCCGAACCTGGAGGTCGGGTTTCCAAACTCAAAATCGTTTTGCATCCCGCATTGCGCTGCCATGTCTACCAGCGCGTTGTTGATGAGGCGCTTGTCCTCGACATAGTCAGTTGAGCTTACATCAAAGATTTTCATTTTCATCAGTGTTGCTTAGCTTGTCAGAAAGCGATACGAGCTTACCGTCCTGCTCTACGTTGATTTTTGTTGCCATCCTTACATTGATGCCAACTGATCTGAAAAGTGCCAAGAGTTGGCCTCCGTCGAGCTCCTCTTTTACTTCGCCAGAATGGATAAGCTGGCCTAATTTTTCAATTACTATTTTTGCGTCGTTTGGGAATTGCTGCTCTGCGTTTTGGAGCACCTCCATTCCCCTGTACCCGAGGCGCGAGACCACAACATCTCTGTACAATACCGGTGCAGATTCCGTTTGTTTTTCGTTATCTTTTTGTGCCTGAGATGAAATGTTTTTTCTCATCTCTGCTAGGCGCCTTGCCTTTAGTGCCTCTAGCTCTTTGTCTTCGCTCATCCCTTTATCACGCCAATCGGGACAAGCTTTGCTACCTTTGTCGCAATGCCAAGCTCATGAGATACATTTACCACCGCATCCACATCCTTGTAGGCCTCCGGTGTCTCTTCGACTATGCCGTCCCTTGTCAAGGATTTTATGAAAATTCCTTTATCACTTAGTGATTTTTTGACCTGTTCTTCTGTGTATTCGCGCCTAGCCCTTGAGCGTGACATCATTCTTCCTGCGCCGTGCGCAGTCGAGCCGAAGCTCAGGTCCATCGAGTTTGGCTTGCCCAAAAGTATCCAGCTTCCAGTCCCCATGGAGCCAGGAATCAATACGGGCTGGCCCAAGTCCCTATACTTTTGCGGGATCTCATCACGGTTTGCAGGAAACGCGCGCGTGGCGCCCTTTCTGTGAACCACCACTGACTTTTCCTTTCCGTCGATTTTGTGCTTTTCCACCTTGGCTATGTTGTGTGCCACGTCATATACCAGCTTCATCTCAAGGTCGGATTCCGATTTTTTGAATACTCGCTCAAAGGATTTTCGAGTCCAGTGAGTTATCATCTGCCTGTTGCTCCAGGCGAAATTCAGTGCCGCAAACATCGCCTTTCTGTATGATTCCCCTTCTTCTGATGTGTTTGGCACACATGCGAGCTCCCTGTCAGGTAAGGTGATGTTGTATTTTCTTAGCGCCTGCTCTGAAACTCTAAGATAATCGCTGCATATCTGGTGCCCAAATCCACGAGAGCCGCAGTGGATCAGGACTGTGGTTTCACCTTCCTGTATTCCCATCCTTTTTGCTGCTTCTTCGTCGTAGATTTTCTCTACTTTTTGCACCTCCAAAAAATGGTTGCCAGAGCCCAGGCTTCCAAGCTGTGGCGCCCCCCTTTTTCTTGCGGTGTTTGATACCTTGTTTGGATCTGCGTTTTTTATCTGGCCGTTTTCTTCGCAGACGTCTGCGTCATCTTTGGTGCCGTATCCGTGCTCTATTGCCCAGTTTACACCCCGTACCAGAACTTCGTCAAGCTCTGAATAGTTTAGCTTTATTGCTCCATGAGAGCCGACACCAGATGGAACCGAGTTGAAAAGATCAGTTACCAGTTCCTTTAACTTTGGCCTTACCTCTTTTTCGGTAAGGTTCATTCTGAGCAGTCGGACACCGCAGTTAATGTCGTATCCTACTCCCCCAGGGCTTATCATTCCCTCTTCTGCATCCATTGCGGCTACGCCACCTACCGGAAAGCCATACCCTTCATGTCCATCAGGCAATACCACCGCATGTCCCAGTATTCCGGGAATGGTTGATACGTTGATTGCCTGAAGTATCGTTCTGTCTGTCATCATTTTTGAGATCAGGCCCTCGTCTGCGTATATGGTGACTGGGACCTTCATTCCCTTGCTGGAATCAGCCTCGATTCGGTATTTCATGTCTCCAATTTTTTTTGGAGTTATTGACGACATTATCGGTAGGGCGGCTCTGAAGTAATTTAAATCATAAGTAGATTTATGTTTGATATATTTTTAGAAATATTGTGGCAATCCTTCCAATAGACAGCGGGCGATACGGCACTCGCGAAATGCTCGCGATTTTTCATGATCAAAAAAAGATAGACTACCAATTACAGATAGAGGGCGCAGCAGCACTCTCGCAAGGAGAGATTGGCCTGATTCCCAGACCTGCCGCACAGAACATTTTTACAGTCTCAAAATCAGGCAAGATAACAGCAAAGAGAATAAAGCAGCTAGAGGCAAAGAGCGACCACGACACCGCAGCACTGGTGGAGGCGTTAAGCGAAAAATGCAAAGCCAGTGCGAAACCCTGGATTCACTATGGCCTTACTAGCAATGATTTGGTGGACACCAGCAACTCGCTTCAGATAAAAGACGCATTTGAGATAATAGAGCCAAAGGTAGCAAAACTTGCCATACTCTTGGCAAAAAGGGCAGTCCAGTACAAGGATGCACCAGCTGTAGGTAGAACACACGGCCAGCACGCAAGCATCATCTCGTTCGGCCTGAAATTTGCAAACTGGGCATCAGAGATGGCAACGCATGTGGAACGAATCGAGGAGCTAAAAAAACGGGTTCTCATCTGCAAGACGCTTGGCGTTGTGGGGACAGGCTCGCTCATGGGCGAAAAGGCAGTAGAGGTGCAAAAAAGGGTTGCAAAAAAACTCGGGCTTTTTTCTGCAGAGGTCACGACTCAAATCATACCAAGGGAGAGATATGCAGAATACATCTTCCAGCTGGCACTAACCGGAAGCACTCTTGAGAAAATCGCAGTCGAGATTAGAAACCTGCAGCGAACCGAGATAGGCGAGGTCTCTGAGCACTTTAAGGAAGGCCAGATGGGAAGCAGCGCCGTTCCAGTAAAGCGAAACCCAATCAAAAGCGAGAGGATCTCATCACTATCAAAGCTGTTGCGCAGCCAGCTGAGCGCGTCATTTGAAAACATCCCGTTGTGGCACGAGCGCGACCTGTCAAACTCTGCAAACGAGCGATTCACAATACCAATGTGCTCCATATTGCTTGATGAGATGCTGGAAACTATGCTAAGAATAATTGAAAAGCTGAAAATAAACACCGAGAAAATAGAGCAAAACCTCCACATAACGCGCGGGCAGATATTTGCAGAGTTTGTGCTGGAGGCGCTCATAAAAAAGGGAGCCCCGAGACTTGAGGCATACCGGGATGTCCAAAGGGTGGCCTTTGCGGCCCACGACAAGGGAATTGACTATATCGATGCGGTAAAAAATGACAAGGCCATTTCTTCAAAGCTCTCAGGGAAGGAAATTGACAGAGTATTTTCCCCCTCGAGCCACCTTGGCGCCTCGTCACAAATAATTGCAAACGTGAATTCCACGGTCCAGAGAACCTGCAGGCGTTTTGTATAACTCTCCAATTTTTTGATTAGGTGTTATTACGATGAATTATTAGTAAGAATGCATTACTCATAATATGAGAGAGAAGGTAAAAGATGGGTTGGATGATCTGCAGTATTTTTCACAAGAATCTCTAAAGAAGGTTTGGCTTAACAAGAAAGACGAAATCTGGAATCAATATTTGAAATGAATTTAAATGATTTAGACATAATCGCTTGAATGTTTTTTCTGGTTTATAAGAAAAAATCATCAATAATAATCCAACTCCCCAACAAAATCCGGCGATAATTGCAGTAGGCATGCCTGTAGAACCTTTGTATTCTAGATCATCAAATGGAATACTAAGCCAATAAATTGCTACAAAAACTCCAATGATAAATAAAATAAAACCAATTCTCAATCGTGTTTTATTCCACAGCTTATTAAAGCAACAGTGAGTTTAGGATAAATCTTTCGAATAACCTTCCAAGAAGATATCAGTGAAAATTTTGCCGCATCTTTGATCAATCTAATTCCTGCGGAATAAATCTACTTGGTCAGAGCCTTGTGAATCAGGGAACTAAACTGTAAGGCTTTTTTTCTCGGACAAAGTTACCGCCTATGCAGTACCAATTCACGATCCGGATGGGGATTACACTAAGAATCACTTGTATAGGTAGAATTCTGCTAGATGTTATCATGTGTCTGTTGAATTTACTTTAGAAATTCTTTCAATGATTTTCTGAGCTCATCTATGATGTCTTGGAGAGGTGGCATTGGTTCCCTGCTGAGCCTTGTGAGCCCATTTTCTAGATATGGTTCAAGAGTCTTAACTATGTTCTTCGGAAAGAATTGATCTATGCCAGTAAATGCAGTTCCTTTAGCTTTACATTTTTTCAGAAATAATTCGTGTGTCTTGCCTTTGTCGAATTTTTTGGTCTTTAATAATTTCCAAACATCATAATAGTCTCTGATGTATCCACGCTCTATAATTGCCCTGATCTTTTCGGCAATTATTGTCTCAATGGAATACACATTTACTGAGAACTTTGGATAATCGAACTTTGTTAGCACTTGATTTGCTACTACATCTCCAACAAACTTCTCCCGCGTAATTTCTACCTTGATTGTGTTTGGACTTGCCGGCCCTACATACCTCATTTTGGCTTGTAGGTAATCGGGATTTGTGTGGGGATTTGGTCTTAAGACGACTTGGATTCCAACTGAATCCTGAACTATTTTTGGAATCTCGTTTTTTAATGAGTTTATTATGGTTTTCCAATCTGTGCCGTCAAGCAATGTGAAATCGAGATCTTCTGAAAGTCTCCAATTATTGGAAAAATAGACTTTCGAGAGTGCAGTACCTCCTTTGAAAGCAAGCTTGTTTGACAATGAACTAGATGTGATGGCATAAAGTATCCAGCCCAAAACATAGTCTTTTTCAAGCATCGAGACATCGAGTTTTTCCTCTCCAGCCATCCGCTTGAGCGAGTCCTTAGTTATCATCTAGTGTCCGCTCCACCTCAACAGTTCTTTCTTGGTCCTGTTGATGATCAATCCATGTTCCTTGGAGTATTCTATCGCTTTCTTTGGACCACTCGGATCAAGCCATATGAGTCCTTTTAGAGGCGTATTTGATATTTCGTTGTCAATCTTCTTCTTTATGTTAAGGATGTCTAGTAGGTACATCAGTCTCCTTTTGACTGATCCGTTTCCCATCTCCTCTGAATATTCGACAATCTTTGTAAAGTTGATCTCATCTTGTGACTCCCAAATCCCTTTGATTACTTCATCAATACCACCACAATACTTTGGGTATGTCAAACAATCTACGATCGTCTTTTCTTTGGAAGATATTATGAATTTCTCTCCATTAACTTCTTCTTCAACTGTGCCAAAAAATTTCTTTTTTGAAAATGTAACGAATTTGAATTTGAGTGATCCATATTCTAGATTCTTCTTTCTCTTTGTCGTAACTACGAAGTTAACGCTTGGCACCTGTTCCGTCATGTCCCAGTAATTCAGCGCTGACCAGAATCCTATGTAGTAGGGTTCTACTATTTTTGACGCTATTACAAAAGGCATTTCTGCCCACTTGCCATGATAACCTGCCTTTGCTGGTATCAGAAGGTACTTGCCACGCTCTATCTCTTCTATTCTTCCCTTTTTTCTGAGCCGGTACAGAACATTTTTTATCGATGCGTCTGTGGTTTTCAAAATTCTACGTGCATCGTCTGTTTTGAATACAAATTTTTCCTCCTCTTCCAAGGTAAATAACAGCCTTAATTCTCTAGGCCCTAACAACTTTAATTCTCTTGTAATCATAGTCGCGTCTAGCAAGACTATGGCTACATAAGTATTAAAATATATCTCTTGTAATGATAGTCGCGTTAGACAAGACTTTAGTTACATATATGATATAAAATCACGCATAATTGAGGTATGTAATACCAAATCTCACCACAAGTGGTTGACATATGATTGCTGTTTAGACTCGCGTTTTACAATTTTTTAGATCCTTCAATGAAATCTGGCAGAACATAAAATCATATGAATAATTGCGGGGAGCAAAAAACGAAATAATTGCAACCGTTTTTGCATTTTTATTAGATTTCCAAGCTTTGCTCTCCAAGTTTTTGCGATTTTGGGCAAATTTGTTGTACGGTGTACTTCACCGCATCTGGAGTGGAAGCGAAGGCTCGAGTTTTTGTTTTTCGGCGAGATATCGCCAGTATTTTTTGCAGGTTTTGCAGGACTGGTGTTTCATTTTGATGATTTTTCCACAAGTGAAACGGTTTTTTTGCACGGTGTACTTCACCGGATGTAAAATTTAGTGTTCTTGAACCTCATCATAGCTGCCAGAGCGCACGCCAGTGTTGTTTGATTATTTTTTGGGATTACGCCTTAGATTTGGTCAGAGCCTTGTGAATCAGGGAACCATATTGTAGGGCCTTTTTTCTTGCGTTTGCTGATACATCTGGAACCCCTATTTGCAAGGCCATCTTTCGTATGATGTGCTTTCGGAACAGGTCGTTTTCGTCCATGATCTTATCAGAGATTGGTACTGATTTTGCGTAGTTTATGAAATCTTCAGATAATAATGGCTGGACTATCCTTACGCCGAACTCCGAGCAGACTAGATTCACTGCCTTCATCATGGATAACTCGTTTTGGAGCTTGGACTCCATTAGTTCCATTACTTTGGCTTCGCCTTCCTTGGTTGCGTCGCGATACGCGTTATACCCGCAGAACAGCTCATCAATCCCGTTTGCCGTCACCACTACAGTTATCCCGAATCTTTTTGCGAGCTTGGCAACATGGTAAAACGCGATGCAGTTTTCGTTCCAAGAGAGGTTGTCTGTTTTTATTATGAATTTTACTTTGGCTGCTATACTATCAAACTCGTTTGGATCGATTTCTGAGATTTTGTGTGGAAGCTTTAGAAAATCATTTACTTGCTTTGAAAATGCGATGTCGTGCGATTCTGCAAACCCGATTGTCAATAACGTGACATAATGTTTCATGTCGCTGCAGATTTTTGCCATAGTAGCACTGTCAACGCCTCCAGAAAACGCCACGCCTATTTTCTCTTCAGGTACGGTTTGCGATATCGCAGAGATGATTTTCCCTAACAGTTCATCAAGTTGTGTCATATCACTTGTTCACACAAAATTATTAATTTGAGTCTTACAGATCCTAATTGTGCGGCCTGAAAAGCTAACGGATGACCAGATACGAGAAGAGCTAAAGGGACTCCTTGGATGGTCACTTGAAAATGGCAAATTGCATAAGGAGTTTGTCTTCAAGGACTTTGTAGGTGCGTTTGGCTTTATGACAAAGGCTGCTTTACACGCAGAAAAGATGGACCACCACCCCGAATGGTTCAATGTGTATAACAAGATCAGAGTGGACCTAATGACGCATGATGCCGGAGGCATAACTACAAACGATGTTGCCCTGGCAAAGGCCCTCGAGTCCATAAAATAAGTAAAACCAGACTCGTGGATAAAATCAATTTATATGCGGAATAAAGAGAAATTTTGCAAATGGTGGCAGAACCAGTAATTGTGGATTCGGATTTTAGATACATTGACAAGAAAGGCACGCTTCTCAAGTCAAGAACAGAGCTATCAGTATCGCAAATGCTCTCCTTTTTGGGAATAGATTATCAATATCAGCATGTAGTCACACTTCCTGACGGAAAGTCAGTCATGATTGACTTCAAGACAGAGGATGGTAAGCTGATAGAAGTGATTGACTCTGATTCCGACATTGAGAATTATAAAATGGTGAAAAAATTCGGCCAAGACATCAACATAATGGCAATAGGCACACCCAAGTTTGCCGCAAAAATAAAAGAGTTTGATGACATAGCTTACTATGATACCAAGGACGCGCAGACAGGTTCCATCTTCATAGAGGACCCGTCGTTTGCATTTGATTATGCACATATTCTGCCACTGGTTGAAAAATGCTCAATCCTGCACGGCCACACATCAAATGTTTTGGTGGAACTGGTAGGTGACATGAAAAACAATCTGCTAATCGACTTTGGCGAGGCAAAAAAAATAATCAAGGGAGTAATATCTATTCTGGATCACAAGTTTTTCATCAACAAGAAATATCTGAAAAGTGAGGACCAGTCCCATTACAGGATAACATTTGATGGTCCGAGGGGCACGTTTGACATGCAGGTGCCAAAGGACACCACGTATCTTTTAGAAGGCGAGGCAACGGTTGAAAACCTCTCAACTGAAATAATAAAGAATCTGGCAACAAAGCTCCCAAAAAACATTGAAGCCGTAGGGGTTTACGTCTACGAAGGCTACAACAAGGGAGCACACCTTTTATCAAAAATCTCCAAATCCTAGGCATGGAACCAAAGATAAAAGAGACTGCGTGGAACCCTGAGCTGGAAGCCCAGATCCTAAAGCAATGGCAGGATTTGCACCTGTATGACTTTACAGCGCAAGACAAGAACTTTGTAATAGACACACCCCCGCCATACCCTTCTGGAAGGCCTTGGCATATTGGGGCTGCCGCGCACTATTCCCAGATAGACATGATTGCAAGGACGGCTAGGATGAATGGTCACAATGTTTACTTTCCAATAGGCATAGACAGGAACGGCCTACCAGTGGAGCTGTATACTGAAAAAATACACAACATCCGAATGCGTGAGACAGAGCGTTCCAAGTTTTTAGAATTGTGCAGGGGATCACTGGATGATTTAGAAGCTGAAATGCTCCAAATAATGAAGTCGTTGGGGCTGTCGGCAAGCTTTGCCAACTACTACAGGACTGATTCTGAGGAATACAGAATTCTTACCCAGTCGACATTCATAGAGTTGTGGAAACGGGGAGTGGTCTACAAGGCAAATCGTCCAAACAACTATGACTGGGTTTCTGGAACTACAATAGCTGATGCCGAGATAACATACCAGGACATACAGACAAAGCTAGTATACATGAAATTCAAGATAACGGATACCGACAAGACGATAATAATCGCAAGTACCAGGCCTGAGCTGTTTTGCGCATGCCAGACAGTCATAGTGAATCCAGAAGATGACAGATACAAGGAATTTGTCGGGAAAAAAATAATCATTCCAGTGATAAATAGAGAGGTTGCCATCAGGGCCCATCATTCCGCACAGATGGAGTTTGGGTCCGGTGCCGTGATGGTTTGTAGCTACGGTGATCAGAACGACGTAGTGTTGTTTCGTGAATTGAAGCTTGAGGAAATTGTCGCAATCGGCATGAATGGTACTATGACAGAGGCTGCGGGAAAATATGCTGGCCTCAAGGTAAAGCAGGCACGAACTCAGATAATCGAGGATTTGACAAATGCAGGACTGGTTGAAAAAATCGAGGAAATAATACACCGCACGCCTGTCTCTGAGCGCAGTAAGATCCCAATTGAGATCATCCCGATGGAGGAATATTACGTAAAGCAGGTTGATTCTGTGGAAAAGATACGAGAGATTGGCAAAAAAATCACGTTCTATCCTGAAATGCACAAGCAGATCCTGATGAACTGGCTTGACTCCATCAGCATTGACTGGCCCATATCTCGCAGACGATTCTATGGCACTGAAATCCCAATATGGTACTGCAAGAACTGCTCAGAGCCGCACATACCAGAACCTGGAAAATACTACAGGCCGTGGAATGATACCGCACCGTTTGAGAAATGTATGAAGTGTGGTTCCAAGGAGTTCGTAGGTGAGGAGCGAACGTTCGATACCTGGATGGATTCGAGTGTTTCGCCGTTGTTTGTTTCAAAATTCAAAAAGGACAACGAGTTTTTCAAAAAAACATATCCCAGTACACTACGACCGCAGGCAAAGGATATTGTTCGAACCTGGCTTTACTATACCATTTTACGATGCGAGCAGCTGACAGAAAAGGCCCCCTGGTCTGAAGCTTGGATAATGGGATATGGCCTTGACGAAAAAGGAATGAAGATGAGTAAAAGCAAGGGAAATGTGGTGGATCCGTTGCCTGTGATTCAAAAGTTTGGTGCAGACACCTTTCGATTCTGGAGTGCAAGTGAGATTAACCACGGGTATGACTTTAGGTGCTCTGAGCAGAAAATCGAGGCCACAAAAAAATTCCTCTCAAAGCTTTGGAACGTGTCCAGATTCATCTCAAGCTATCCGGTTGTGGAGAAAGGGAATCCGACATCTACTGACAAGTGGATTTTGTCTGAGCTTGACAATCTGGTAAAAGAGTGTAAAAAGGGATATTCCGAGTACAACTTTTTTGTGCCAGCAGTAGCCGTGCGTGAGTTCACCTGGAATGTCTTTGCAGCGCACTATATCGAGATGGTAAAGGCTCGGGCGTATGGGGATGGCTTTACAGAGGATGAAAAAAATGCTGCAATCTACACATTGCACAAGATTCTCTCGACTGTCTTGCTTTTGCTTGCGCCAATCACGCCATTTATCACGGATTACATGTGGCAGATGTTGTATTCCAAGGAAACGATTCATAGACAACGACATCCAGAACCAGAAAATCTTGAGGACATGACTAGGTTCACAAAGGAAATTACAGATTTTAACTCCAAGGTATGGAATGAGAAAAAGGCAAAAAGATTGTCGCTAAAAGATCCCCTTTCAATTGAGATTCCAGAATCACTCAAATCATTTGAAAAAGATCTAATTCCAATGCACAAGCTGCAATCAAGTTAATAGATCGAATCTAGTAGGATTGTCAACAATATTGTATTAGATTTATTTTTTCTTTGGCTTTATCATACTCACAAAGTACTTGTGCCAAGAAACATCCGTTGTCAGCTCTGGATGAAACGAGGTCGCTAAGATGTTTCCCTGTTTTACTGCAACGATTTTTTCGTTGAACTTTGACACCACCTCAACACCTTTACCAAGGCCCTCAATTGACGGTGCACGAATAAAGACGCCCCTTGATTTTGGAATTCCAATCGGTTGCGCGGCAATCTCAGCTTCAAACGAGTCTCGCTGGCGCCCAAAGGAATTTCGCTCAACTCGAACATCCAATAAATCCAAGAGTGGTTGGTCCATTGTACCCACTACCCTGTCTTTGGTATTTTTTGAAAGCAGTATCAATCCAGCACATATTCCAAGAACTGGCATCCCTTGCTGGATTTTTTCCTTGATTGTCTTGATTGCGCCGTTTACAAGCGACATTTGGCCAATCATGGTGCTCTCCCCGCCAGGTATGATCAGCGCGTCAAGCTTTGATATTTGATCAGGCGTCTTGACCTGGCTTACGTTGCCTCTAAGGCCTGCCTGCGCCAGTGCTGATTTAGTAGCAGAAATATTCTCCGCAACATCTCCTTGAATTCCCAAAATCCCAATGTTTACGCTCATGCCGTGCTACCACGCTCTTGCATTTTTAGTTCCAAGTTCTTTACATCAAGGCCAAGCATCGACTGCCTTTCATCAATCATCCTTTGCGCTTCCTTGACCTTGTCTGGCTCTTCCCAGAATGTGGTAGCCAGCACCACTGCGCGGGCCCGCTCCTTTGCGTCCTCTGCCTTGAATATTCCAGAGCCAACAAAGATTCCATCGCATCCGAGCGACATCAAGTATGCCGCGTCCGCAGGAGTTGCTATTCCACCTGCCGCAAAATTAACAACTGGCAGCCTTCCCACTTTGGCAGTCTGCTCTACCAAGTCATATGATACTTTGAATTCGCGTGCCATTCGCACAAGGTCCTGGTGATCACCGGATTCATAGATTGATTTTATCGCACGAAGCTCGTCGTTTACTTTTTTGATGTGAGTAATAGCCTCTGCAACGTTTCCAGTTCCCGGTTCGCCTTTGGTGCGAATCATTGCAGCACCCTCCTCGACTCTTCTTAGAGCTTCTGCCAGAGATCGTGCGCCATTAACAAACGGAGTAGTAAAATCCCATTTCCAAATGTGATGGGTTTCATCCGCAGGTGTCAAGACCTCTGACTCGTCAATCATGTCGACGTTCGTCTCTTCTAAAACCCGGGCCTCATACACATGGCCTATTCTGCATTTTGCCATTACTGGTATGGTGACTGCATCCATTATCTCTTCAATAACTCGTATGCTAGCTGTTCTTGCAACGCCACCTGCCTTTCTTACATCCGATGGAAGCTTGTCCAATACCATGACAGATACTGCACCAGCTTCCTCAGCTATCTGTGCTTGTTCTACTGTGGTGACATCCATCACAACGCCATTTTTTAGCATGTGCGCAAATCCGCGCTTTAGTGTTGATGTTCCCCTGACGATTGAAAACGTGCCAATTTTTTCGTTGACCTTGCCTTTGGCGTTTGGTATGTCGCCAGATAGTGGTATCATAGAGAGAATAGTCGGATTTGCATATTTATAATGTTATGAATCCATCACGTACAGGATCTACTCGTTTAGCTTTTTTGTTACGTTTTGAAGCTCGGATCCCACCAGAGTTATGATTGGCGGGATGAGAGTGGACGTCGCATTTTGCTCGGGCCAGTGAATTTGTTTTGTGTTCCCGTTAAGAGTGACTTTGAGTGAGAACCTGTCATATTCTGAAATGTCATCGTCTGGAATAATGGAGTCAAGAGGGATTTGCATGAATCCGGTTTCCTTTATCATAGCGATGAGTTTTTTGAGCTGGGCTTTATCCAATGCCGAGGCTTTTTCTGGCTGCGGCGTTCCTTCCTCTGTTATTACGTATCTTGTGTTTCCCTCACTTGATATTGTGAGTATTTCGGATTTTTGCGGGACAAGCTTGTCAGTTACACCAAATGAGATTTTTTTTAGGTGATGTTTTGTAAACTCGATTGAAATCCTATCATCTGCATTAACTGCAGAAAACGGAATCTGCGGATTTGTGATCATCGGTATGGCAATCAGAATCGCCAGAATTACAGGAATTGATGCTGCAATGAGTAGGAGAGATCTTGCCATGGTACTGGTTTTTGATGTTTTATAATAAACCTAATTTTTGTTTGAACAATTCCCACCAGAATCGACAGTGACGTCACCACTTAGAATAAATCCAAGTTCATAATTTTTCCTACTTGTGGGGTCGTAGCCTAGCCTGGTAGGGCGACTATGATGTAAAGTCATCGCTAAAGGCTCCAGAAGTAAAAAACCCAAACTGATACACAAGATGATGTGAGTTTGGAGCTGCAGTGACCTGTAGATCGCCGGTTCAACTCCGGTCGGCCCCACGTTATTTTTGTGTATATAGATAGGGTTGTAGATTTTGCACTTGTACGTATTTTTCAAATTGACATAATTACAAAAATCATTCATCATGGTTAAATAATTCAACGTCAATAATTACAACTATGTGTAAAATGTGTAGTACCGTTTTACAGCGTTGTAAATGCAGACCATGTGAGTGTAGACGTAATCCACCAAATTCCTGCAGTAGATGTGGTCATATGTGCATGGCTTATGCAAAAACCCTCAATCGATTAAAAACACAACTAAAAGAATTACATACGAAAACGAGTAGAAAGCGGAAAGTAAATTTAAAAACAAAAAAGAAACAATAGTTTTTTTCAGTCTAATCTGATTTTTGGAATTTTCTATTATCAGTTAGTGCAAAATCTACTCTGCTAACTATATTCTCCCCACGTTAGTTTTTCTTTGAACGGAGCACATTCAATGCGGAGCCCTGCTTGAACCATTCTATCTGGGACGGGTTGTAAGAGTGTGCTAGTAGAATCTCGTCCTTTGAGCCATCCGTATGAGATATGACACACTTGACTGGCTTGCCTTGCTCTAGCTTGTTTAATTCCACAAGACTAATAGAATCTGATTCCTGGATTTTGTCATAATCTTGAGGATTTGAAAATGTCAGTGCAAGAATTCCCTGCTTTTTGAGATTGGTTTCGTGGATTCGTGCAAATGATTTTGCAATCACTGCTGCACATCCAAGAAATCTTGGCGTGAGTGCGGCATGTTCCCTGCTGCTTCCCTCCCCATAGTTGTTATCGCCAATTATTATCCATCTCATCCCCTTTGCCTTGTACTGGCGCGCAATAGATGGAATTGACTCGACGTTTTTGCTTAGCATGTTTTTCGCCCTTCCCACCTCGCCTGAGAATGCGTTTACTGCGCCCAAAAGAAGATTGTCGCTAAGCTTGTCCAGGTGTCCGCGGTACATCAGCCAGGGGCCTGCAGGCGAGATGTGATCAGTCGTGCATTTGCCCTTTGCCTTTACCATCACTACCAAATCAGTATAGTCCTTGCCGTCCCATTGTACAAATGGTTCCAGCTTTTGCAGCCTTGTGCTGTTTTTGTCAATTATCACCTGAACAGATTCCGGATCTTTTGCTGGTGGAACATAGATGTCCCTTGTAGATTTGAATCCATTTTGCGGCACTTCCGGCGCAATCTGTGGAGGCTGTAGTCTGAACTTTGTCCCGTCCTTGGCAGTCAGGTTATCAGAAAGCGGATTGAATGAAAGGTTTCCGCCAAGAGACATCGCAATTACAAGCTCAGGGCTTCCGATAAAGTTCATCGTGTTTCTTTTTCCGTCGTTTCTTCCAGGAAAGTTTCGATTAAACGAAGTAACTATGGTGTTTGGCTCGTCTCTTTTCAGCTCAGGCCTGCTCCACTGGCCGATGCACGGTCCGCACGCGTTTGCAAGAACCGTAGCCCCGATGTCTTTGAGCAGCTGCATCTGGCCGTCCCGCTCTATTGTGGCTCTGATTTGCTCAGAGCCGGGTGTGACCAGTAGTGGAATTTTTGCCTTTACTCCCTTTTCCTTTGCCTGTCTTGCAATGCTTGATGCCCTTGACATGTCCTCGTATGACGAGTTGGTGCAGCTTCCAATCAGCGCGACTGATATGCTGTCGACATAGTTGTTTTTCTTGGCATCACTTGCCAGCTGCGAGATCGGTCGCGCCAGGTCTGGCGTGTGCGGTCCCACGATATGAGGCTCCAGCGTTGAGAGATCAATCTCAATTACCTTGTCAAAATACTTGGCAGGGTTTTTTTCAACGTCTTCGTCTTGTGTTAAAATGTCAATGTGCTTGTTTGCCAGATCAGCAAGCTCAGCTCGCCCTGTAGCCCTGAGATAGTTTTCCATTTTTTTATCGTACGGAAAAATAGAGCACGTTGCGCCGATTTCTGCACCCATGTTTGTTATGGTCGCCTTTCCTGTGCAGCTAATTGTCTTTGCTCCGGGCCCAAAGTATTCAATTATGGCGTTTGTCCCGCCAGAAACTGAGAGATTTCCTGCAACATACAAAATGATGTCTTTTGGCGAGCTCCAGCCGTTTAGCGAGCCAGTCAGGTACACGCCGATTCTCTTTGGGTACAATAATTCCCACGGCATGCCGGCCATTACCTCTGCCGCATCCAACCCGCCAACTCCAACTGCAACCATTCCCAGGCCTCCCGCGTTTGGGGTGTGCGAGTCGGTTCCAATCATCAGTCCGCCAGGAAATGCATAGTTTTCCAAGACCACCTGATGAATTATTCCGGCCCCTGGCTTCCAAAAGCCTGCGCCATATTTTCTTGAGGCCGATTCCAAAAACTTGAACACCTCGTTGTTTTCGTATAGCGCTGCTCTTGTGTCTGACTCTGCCTCGACTCTGGCCTGGATGAGGTGATCGCAGTGAACCGTAGTCGGAACTGCGACTTGTTTGAGTCCTGCCTGCATGAACTCTAGCATGACTGTCTGTCCTGTTACGTCCTGGAGCGCGACCCTGTCGGGATTCAAAAACACGTAGTTTTTTCCCCGCTCTGGTTCTTTGCCAAATTCTGCAAGGTGCCCGGCCAGAATTTTTTCGCTCAGCGTGAGCGGCCTTTTTACCAGGTTTCTAAATTTGGAAATGTTCTGCTCTAACTTTGTATAAACATCAAGTACCAATTTTGGGGTTGTCTCTATTTCCATTATTCCAGCAAGAGATCATGTGCAGTTTATTGGTTATAAATCGTATTAGCGCTATACTAAACAATTTGATCTCACACCTGTAAGATTTTGTTGCATGTGCTAACAGTTATAAGCCAAAAACAGCTTTATGGAATATGGTACGAGCTATGGTTCATTTTACATTTTTCATTGGAGGCCACCCGTTTGGTCAATAAGGGCTTTCCAACCTTTGGCATGTCGCAGGCAGGCGCGTTCATTGCCGCACTAAAAAATTACAATCTTCCTGATTTTATTTTAAAAAAGATAGCAAAAGAATGTGGTTCTAGTCTTTTAGAGAGGGGTCGTCTTGATGACAGACTACAGAGCATGAATGACACAGCCCTTACAATGTTACATCGAATATTCATCGACTGTGATAGTGACGAGGCTGGCAAGTTTGCCGATTTCCGATTTTATGCCTATGTGGCAAGCATGTACCACAAATGCGACATTTTGATCAACGAATCAATTCCCGGTGCATCTGGAAAGAACCACAAGGTCCCAGTCGCAGTAAAAAACAACGGAATGTACATTGCAGTGGCGTTTAACAAGTCAACTGGCACACCGGTGCAAAAAAGAGAAGCAATCAAGTTTTACGGCATAATAGATGATGTCAAAAAGGGAGACCATGGCACGATGCTGACTGACGCAATTTTTGGGACATCTGTCGGCTTCAAGGGTGACTCGCTAGTCGAGCTAGAAAGGCTAAGCAAGACGCGCAAGTCTGATGCAGAAAACAGACTTGAAATAAAAACTGCGAATTTTGAGAACAGGATTTATTCTGTTACCAAGTGCAGCTAAAGCCACTGCTTCTCTTCATAGTATTTTCTCTTTGCCCTTGAATGTCGTGGTCTCACGTGCAAAATTGAATTACAGCACGGACACTTGAGGCCGTCCCATTTTAGATAAATGTCGCATGCACCGCATCTTTTTTGCCCGTTGTATTTGAGACTGGCATCCCCGAGAATTTCCTTGTATTTTGTCTTGCAGACCCCATTGCAGCTTGACATGGAATGGTATGGTCTTTCAAAAAATTAAAACAGCTGGTAATTGTATCATGACCTAAAGCCAGACGCGTCAATTGTCATAAAGTACGGGTCTGTTGTTGTTTTTTCAAAGTTTTTTCCATATAGCTCAAACGGATGTTCATTGAAGATGTGCTTTGTCCAAACATCATGCACCATATCAGTCTGTTTTTTGATTTTCTTTTGTCTTAGGAGTTCGTGTGCAAGCTCGTGCGATACTATAGAACAGTTGTTTTGCGCCAGAAACAAGACATCGTTTTGGTCTTTTGGTTTTTTCCATAGAGTCATGCCAAAATTTTCTGCATAATACCCTTCACAAGTACAGTCTGTCCACAAGGGCCTAAAGTAGCACAGATAGAAATGAAATATCTCCTTGCCGCGGTTCCTGTGATCTGCAAGTAGTGCCGATGTGTCCGGTCTTTGCAGAAGGCTTGTTTTTTGCACTATCATCTCGTCGCATTGTATGTCGACGTCCCTTGCGAAGGTGTTTTTTATCCAGTTTTTGTAGAACTGCGCCATTTCCTTGACGTATTCAAATTCTTTAGATCGCTTGCCTAGATCGTCTTTGGTTATTACAAAAATAAAGTGCAGTAGCATAAGAAAAAGAGAGTGTGGTGTTAAGATTGACCCTCAATGCCCATCAGGGTTAGCGTAGATCGTATTTTTTCGATCTTGCGAATCTTCCAAGTTATGGTTTCACGTAGTGCCTCAACTGTTGGAGATTCGATTTTGGCCAAGATGTCGTATGCGCCAAATGTGCCGTGAACCTCTTTTACGCCATCAAGTGACTTTAGTTGTTTTATGATGGCCTCTTCTGATCCGAGTTCGCAGTTTATTAAAACGTAAGCTGTCGCCATGATATCGTATAGGCATGGGGATATATCAATAAACCTATTGCCGGATATTCTATTTTTGAGAAATCTTGATGATTTCGTTCCAAATCTGAGCAGGTACAGGCATCACAGACAGTCTTGAAATCCTCAACAGGTCCCAATCCCGGAATGTCTTGTTTGTTTTGATCTCAGCTAGTGTCACAGGCCTTCCAAGTCGTTTTTTGAACTTGACATCAATCACTACGAACCTGGGATCTTTTTCCTTTGGGTTTGGATACGCCTCGGATGTAATTTCCATCATTCCGGCTATCTGTTTTTGGTCGCCACTATGATAGAAAAACGCAAGATCGCCTTTTTTCATTTGCCTCATGTTCTTTAGCGCCAGATTGTTGTGCACGCCGTCCCATGTTGTCTTTTTTTCCTTCTCTAAAAGATCAAGGTTGTAGGTGCTAGGTTCCTGTTTGCAGAGCCAGTAGTTCATTGTTTTTTGGAGTAACAAATCCAATATTTGCGTTAAGGAATGTACCCCGGCACTGACTCACATATTATCAAAGGTATTAGCCTAATCCTCAAATATGCTCTGTAGCCGGGGTAGCCCCATGTCGCACACCTGGGTGGACCCGGAAATCATGGTTTAGCATCATAGTCATTCCAGTCCGTCTGTGTGCCTTTTTAGGGCAAGGTTGATGGGCAAAACCAGATATTAATCGGTTCGGAATTTTTTGTGAAAGAAAAAGAAAGGCTGCTCTATTGAGCAGTAGTTGGTGCAGGAATTGGTTCTGGAACTGGTGTTGGTACCGGTGTTGGTGTTACCGTGACTGATCCTACTTGCATCAGTGGAACCCTAACGCCTGTCTCGGTATAGTGAATGCCCGCATGTGTAAACGCGATAGCAAAGACGTTTTTATCGCTTGTTGGCGCAAAGTGTCCTTTTAGTGTGAGCTTGATTGCTTCACCGCTGTTCAGCGTGCCTGTCCCATGTAGCATTATTTTGTCTCCTCTTGCATGTCCAGTCAGGTCTAGCTTTGCTGTCCTGTCGGCTACCTTAATGTCGCCAACAGACTTGATCTTCCAGTTTTCGCCTTTCATGTGATATGCTTCGCCAGATAGTGCGATCGTGGACTTGAATGCAGTGCCTCCAAGTATAGTCCATCCATCGGTTTGACCCGTGAATGTAAGATCAGCTATTCTGTCAACATCGTCTGGTCTAACTCCGTCTTTTACAACTCGTTTTTTGATTTGGTCTCTTACCTTGTCTGAGACGTTATCTCTTTTTTCCTTGAGTTTGTCTTTTCTTGTGTCATCTGTGGTATCAGATGTAGTATTAGCCGGAGTAGATTGTGCAAACACAGCCGTAGCTGGTGCAAGCGCTATTACAAGTAGCAGTGCCAGTGCCACAATATTTCTTGTGTTGGTTCTTGTCATTGAGGCAGATCCGTGTTTTTTCTTTTAAGGGCTTGCGCAGCTTTGTTACTGATGAATCATCAGTGAGGTGTGCCTACAATGACATAGTTGAACCTAGCCCTGCAAAATAAAATCCGACAATATTATTTCAAATCCGGAAACTTGGGCGCGAATTTTAAAATTCTCAATTACTTGAGGGCTGATCTCCCCGATGACTCCCACCTTTCTGCCTGCAACCATAACGTCGGCAGTCTTGCCTTGCACAAAAATTGGATTTTGCGATGCCTTGGTACTGCATTCTATGTTAGAGTCTGTTTTTAGCAACGATTGGAGTGCCGCCTTTATTTCTGTAAAACTTGTGTCCTTGTGGGCGCTAAGGCATGCCAAGCTAATCGATTCTTTTATCGGGGAGCCTTTAGAGAAAATCGTTCCGGTTTCAAAGAGCTTTTGCGGATATGATTCGTGGATGTTTCTTGAGAGGTTCTCGAGCAGTCCTGGAAGCATCGAGTCGCGGAGAATTGTGTGTTCCTGGCTTTTTGATTCTAGTACCTCGATCAAACCAGACGAGTCTCTTTTTGTTGCTTCATACAATACTCGTTTGCTTGTAAGGCTCGAGTTTAGTGCCTCTGTGAACCCAAGTCCGGTCATGACTTGGCTTAGCTGATCAAGTTTTTTTGTGACCGGGTTTTTTTGCCCGACCGATGTTGAGGCAGGAAGCGACGTGGTGAGGTTTTGTATTCCGTATCCTAATGCCACTTCTTCAACCAGATCCATCGGGCCGAAAATGTCAAATCTGAATCGTGGAATTTGGCAGAGAATTTTCTTGCCTTTTGTGACTGCATCCAGTCTGCATTTTTTTAGATAGTTACAGATTGACAGCGGCGTAAGCTTCAGTCCAAGTATTTGGTTTACAAGGTCGGGATCAAGTGTCATGGGTCTTGTCTTGAATATTTGAGATGAGCCCCTTGCGTCTGTTTTAAGATCATATAGAGTGAATCCAAGCCCGTGCAGCGTTGTTGCCACGACTGCAAGTGTGTCTTCTGTGGCGTTTTTGTCGGTTCCAGTCACCTCGACTAGAATATTTTTGGTTTGCGTTGATACGGTAGTTAGAGCAGAGTTGATTATTGGCGGAAGCGATATGGTCTTTTTCTTTGCATCAAGAATAATCGTGACGCTTACCTGATTTTCCAATAAATGACCATAGTCACGACCCACATCCATTTTTTCAAGAATCTGCTCTACGCTCATTTCATGGCTCATCGTAAGGGGGACGAACCTGTGTGCTTTTGATGCTACGGTGTAAACAAGGGGAAGCGATATTTTGTCAAGGTCGTGAATCCCGACAGATGCCTTTTTGCGTCTTCTCCCGACGCCAAAGTGAAGGTCTTCTTGCAGTGCGATTAGCTGCTTGATTGTCTCATCGTCCATCTTTCCGTTTTTTGCAATTATTCCGCAGATGTGCTGTCGTGTCTTTTTTGTGGCAGTGTCTGTTTGTATCAGGGCCGACTTGTCCGATTTTTTGATGTCGAGTTTTTCTGCGCCTTTTTTTAGTCCAAGCAGCCCTTGCAGGCCCGCAGCGATTCCAACATCGGTTGCATAGTCAGGCCTGTTTGGACTGTACTCTACTCTGATGTAGTCTTTGGTTTCTTCTTCGATGTCTAGTCCCAAAAACGGCAACGATTCCATGATTTTTGATTTGTTTGTCTTGCCCCCGACAAGTTTTCCCAGTCTTTTGAGGTATAGGGTCACTACTGGCATTTTGATACGGTCCTCAACCAGCTAAGGTTGTTGTTGTAAAATTCCCGGACATCGTCAAGGCCGTACTTTAGCATCGCGATTCGCTCTATTCCGCCTCCCCACGCAAGAACAGGTCTTGTTATTCCAAACGGCTTTGTCACTTCTGGCCTAAAGATTCCCATTCCAAATAGCTCTACCCATTTCCCGAGTCTTTGGTTGTATACCATCGTTTGCAGCGACGGCTCGGTATACGGGAAAAACGTCGGCCAGAACTTGATCTTGTAGAGGCCCATCTTTTTGTAAAACTCTGTTTGTATTCCCATCAGATCCCGCAGCGAGACGTTTTTTCCCACTACGATTCCCTCTACCTGGTTGAACTCTACTAGGTGCTTGTAGCTCAGCTTTTCGTTTCGAAATACTCTGCCGAGTGAAAAAATTCTTGCCTCGTCTGGTTTGTTTTCTGCCAAGTACTTTACCGTGACACAGGTAGTGTGGGTTCGCAGGACCATCTTCTTTGCCGCCTCCACGTTCCAGTCGTACTTCCAGCCTTTTTTGTGAGAGTCAGACACGCGCTTGATTTGAGTCGGATTTGCAAATTTTTCCGCCGCTTTGCCCTTGATGTAAAACGTGTCTTGCATTTCTCTTGCGGGATGATCCTGCGGGGTAAACAATGCATCAAAGTTCCAAAAGCTTGGCTGCGCAAAGTTGCCCATCACCTCGCTAAATCCAAGGCTGACAAAGACTTCGCGTATTTCGTCGATTGTGTCCTTGAGCGGGTGCGTTCTTGCCGCATAGACTCGCGGAACGTCTGCTTCGACATCGATTGCCCCCGTGTCTTGTTTGTCTGTGTCGATTGTTTTTGCCTGCTCTGAGAGCGAGACTGTTCTAGATTTTGTCGTCTCGATTACGAGAAAGTCAGGCCGTCTTTTTATTGACTCTAGTGTCGCAGAGTCTTTGATTTGATCAACTGCCACCGTGTTTTCTGAAATATATGAGATCATTTTTTCCTCGCGCGTTTGCCCGGGGTTATGTTTTAGCGATACTATGTTTTCCGTTTCGCCTTTTTGGATTGTTATCCAGTCATTTTTCTTTGCGTTTGCAATTGCGACGTTGATTTCCCCCTGAAGCTTTTTTTGCAGCTCAGAAAACGACGCTGGCTGGCCTGCAATCAGGTTCACGAGTTTTCGCTCAGGCAGGCCTTCCTGCTTTGCCTTGAGCCCGTTTGCCCCAAGCTTTACAAAAGATTTCTCAGATTCCGATACGGATGCAAGCCCCTTTAGTCTGAGCCATTCTATGCCCCTTCTTGTTTGATCAATTGAGAGATTGGTTTTTTCTGCGATTTGTTCTTCGGCGAGATCTGGCGTTGATTTTAAAAGTTTGATTATTGATTTTTCAATCGGATGAAGAACTTGTGACAAACAACAAAACGATCCGAAAAGACTTTTTAAACCTTAACCTCACTCAAACTTGAATGTCTCCTGACGAATTCATTGTCACTCCGTGGCACGTCGAAGGAGAAATCGATTATGACAAGCTCATAAAACAATTTGGAACCGAGAAAATAACGCCGGCACTGCTAAAAAGAATCGAAAAGGTGACTGGCGAGGCTCACTTTATGCTCAGGAGGGGCATTTTTTTCTCGCACCGAGAGATGGGGAGGATTTTAGACGATTATGAAAAGGGCAAAAAGTTCTTTTTGTACACCGGCCGCGGCCCTTCTGGACACACCCACATAGGACATCTTGTGCCGTGGGTCTTTGCAAAGTGGCTCCAAGAAAAATTTGACACGACCCTGTATTTTCAGCTTACAGACGACGAAAAGTTCTATGCAAAACAAGAACTGACGCTAGACGAGACGGCAAAGTTTGCGTACGAAAACGCACTTGACTTTATCGCCCTAGGCTTCAAGCCGGACAAGACAAAGATAATCATAGACACAAAAAACATCAAGACCCTTTATCCCCTTGCCGCACAGGTTGCAAAAAAAATAAACTTTTCAAACACAAAGGCAGTCTTTGGCTTTACCGGCGAGACAAATGTCGGGATGATTTTCTACACATCGCTCCAGTCAGCTCCGTGCTTTATCGAGGATAGGCCCGTTCTGATTCCGCTCGGGGTAGACCAAGACCCGCATTTCAGGGTAACGCGTGACGTAGCCCCGAGAATAGGAAAGCCGAAGCCTGCACTAATCCACAACATCATGATACCTGCACTCACCGGCCCTAGCGGAAAAATGTCTGCATCTGAAGAAAGTGGGACCATCTACACCACGGATTCCCCAGATTCCGTAAAAAAGAAAATAAACAAGTACGCGTTTTCCGGCGGGCAGCCAACAGTAGAAGAGCACAGAAAAATCGGAGGAAATCCTGACATCGATGTCTCGTACCAGTATCTGCGAATTTTCTTTGAGCCGGATGACAAAAAGCTCAAGTCAATACACGATGACTACAAGTCCGGCAAGTTGCTCACAGGTGAGCTAAAGGCAATACTAATCGAAAAGGTCACAGAGTTCCTTAAAGAACACCAGCAAAAGCGCGAAAAGGCAAAATCCCAGCTAGAAAAATTCCTGCTCAAAGACAAATGAAGATCCAGGTATCATGTCGGGACAAACACGAAGCAGTAAAGCTTGCCAGCATTATTTTCATAAAGGACGGAAACGAGACGTTCATCACATCTATTTTGAACATATACGACAACGAGATGGTCATTTCCCTCAAGGACAAGTCGGCCCATTCAATAGTGTTCAAGGACAACTCCGAGGTCGAAAAGTTTGCCGACTTTATCCAGTCTGTGCTGGACAAGACAGACAAGATAATCGACATCAAGTCAACAAACGAGCTAGTCGAAATAACAAAAGGCTAGACTAGCGACTTGTCTATCTCACTTGACAGGGATTCCTGAACTTTTAGAAAGTACAGCTTTGTAGAGCTTGGCATTTTTTCCAGATTGTTGTCCACTGCAACCATAAAGTACCGGACCGCCCTTTTTGAAATGTCCAGGTTGAACTTCATTGGCAGGATAGGATCCTGTTTTGCGTTTATCTTGTCTGCAAGCCACGGCGGGGCCATGTCCTTTGCCTCTTTGATTATCTCTGAATACCAAAACGCGAGGTTTTCAGGGTGAAGGCCTTCCTGGAGGCCTGTCACGTTTTTTGCAAAGTTTTTCATCATGTGATTGATTATGGTCAAGGCATGAATCACTTGAGATTTCTTGTTTTATTCCGATAAATCAAACAAGACTATTCAGTTTGTCAACTTTTAAAGCAAATTTCCCTGCGAGTCGATCTCAGAGTTGCGGATTCTCGTGCTGGAGATCCTTTTGCCGTCCTTTGCAAGAATCATCGGTACTGCCACCACCTGGACTGGCTTGAGGTTTTTCTCCCTTCTTTGTTTGTTGAGGACTTCGCCCTTGTGCGCGGTTTCGTCGCTTGCCACCAAGGCCTGCACGTCGCCATTTATCACCGCAGGCCCAAAGTCGTCATCAAGCATGCTGATGACATATGATTTGCCAGGAAATTTTTTTCTGATTAGCTGCTCTAGTGCGGAAAATCTCTGAGAATAGCCGCTTCGAATGTTTTTGCCTTTTTTTCTTGCAAGCTCATCCCCCGTCAGGCCTATTATGACCTGCTCTGAGATCAAAAACGCTTTCTCTAGAAGAGCAATGTGGCCGTCATGAATCACGTCAAATGTTCCGCCCATTGCCACTATTCCGAATTGAGTCATGGTATTGTATAGTGTCCTTGGGATAAAATTATGGCGTAACTAGAACTATCGAGATGGTTTTGCCAGGGGCTGCAAGCGGAGATGCATCAGGATCCCAGACATATGTCTCTATGAAAAATCCGCCCTCGTGTTCTGGCGTCCACTCTACTGTTGCAGTTTGAGGAGCTGCTGAATCAAATCGCCCTTCAGATATTCCGATGAACTCTACTGGGGCTTTTTCGCCAAACTCCTTTACTTGAGCATAATAGACATAATCTTGCTGCTGTTTTGACAGAACGGAATACTGGATTGACAGATCACTTGTTATGCTGACGGTTTCTCCGACTCTGACTTGCGATACCCTGTCTCCAATCGAATCGGTGACCTGGACGTTGTTTATCGATACCAGTCTAGTTATGGCATCAAGTGAAACCTTGGTAACATCGGTAATCTTTGATTGGTATTCCTTGGATTCTGCGACGACTTTGAACGAGGATGCCCTATAGTCAATTTTTCCGTCAAACTCTATTTCCGATTTCTCTTTTGATGTAATGTCATCAACTTCCATTGTCTGGATGCCGACTATTCTTGGAGGATTGAACGCGTCAAACGCAATCAGGTGAACCTTGGTGCCGGTGCTAGTCGTCAGGCCGCCGTTTGTAATTGTCGCAGGCAGAATTACAGTCTCGCCAATCAAAAGCGTGGCCGGCTTGATATCTAGCGACTGTTGTTTTGCAGATGCCGAGTTAAACCCAAGTACGTTAATTGTGACCTCGGATATTTCAGGATCCGGCGTTTCAGATCTTACGATAAACGGAGATTTTGATTTTGCCTGTACAACATCAAGCAGCGTGCTTGCAGTCACGGTTTCAATTGGAGACTCTCCCCCAGAACCGGATGCCTTTCCGCTGTAGAATCCTACCCAGATCTTGACGTTCTTTACCGGGAAGGTCTTTGTGTTTTCAACCTCGCCAATCACGACCGTGTATCCTTCTTCGTCTTTGTAGCTGAATGGCGAAGTCGAGGTAAGCTTAACCCCGAGCGTGGACGGGGTTTCCGTAAGCTGGGCAAAAATAGGACTAATTGGCAATAGTAAGATGACTAGCGACGCTGCGAACAGTTTTTGCATTTACTTCTAGTTACACTAAAGGGTTAATCACATAAGAAATTTCATAATCTAAACAAGGTGGACTATAAGGTTTCACTAAATTTGAAATAATAAAAGAGAAGAAATGAAATTGGCTATCGTCTTTTTCTCATGCCGGTAATAACGAACCAGTAAACTAGACCTGGTGCCAGACCGACAATAAGCGGTATCCATACTGCAATGGATTCTGCTGCAAATGATGGTGATGCCATTGTATCTGTACTTTTGAAATATCATATTTAAATCCATCCATTTATGTGCGAATGAGAATAGATCGGTGTAAGTGGACTGAAGGGGATTTGAACCCCTGACCTCCCGCGTGCAAGGCGGGCATTCTACCACTGAACTATCAGCCCTCAGAGAGTGGCTTTGTCGCGTGGATTTTAATTGTTGTCCTCAAAAGAGGCAAGAATTTTTATTTGCAAAAATTTGAGCGCAGGACATGGTCGTAATGGAATCCCAAGTCCAGCTCAAAAAAGGTGACAGCGCACCGGACTTTGAGCTGCTAGGAGTCGACGACAAAAAACACTCGCTTGCAAATTATTCCAGCTATGATGCAGTCCTTGTTATTTTTATGTGCAACCACTGCCCATATGTCAAGGCCAAAGTCGACGCGATAAACGAAATCCAGTCCAAATTCAAGGGAAAAGTGGCAGTGATTGGGATAAACAGCAACGACGCGGTCGCATATCCTGATGATTCCTTTGATAGCATGAAAGAGTTTGCCAAAGAAAGGCAAGTCATCTTTTCATATCTTGTAGACGAAACGCAGCAGGTAGCAAAAAGATATGGCGCTGTGTGCACGCCAGACCCGTTCCTGTTTGACAGGGAGAGAAAACTAGTATTTCATGGAAAAATCGACAACGCGATGAAGCCAGAGGACAAGGCGACAGAAAAGACAATGATTTCAGTTATCGAGAGATTGCTTTCCGGCCAGTCAATTGCTAAAGATTTTGATCCGTCCATTGGTTGTTCAATAAAGTGGAAGAACTAACAATACCGTTAAAAGACCGTCCCATTTCAGATTTTTTTGAGGGCCGGTAGCTCAGCTTGGCTGGAGCGTTCGACTGATAAAATATCCTTTCAGACATCGAAAGGTCGAGAGTTCGAATCTCTCTCGGCCCACCATTTTTAGATATTTCCAGATACCGATTCTACCCACTGCAGGATTCCCTCAAAGCTGTCGCTCACAAACTCTGCTTTGATGTTTTTTGCCTTGGAGTACACCGCAAGGTGCAGGTTCTTGCCAAACTTTGGCCTGACAGAGTTTACGGATTCCGAAAAGAACTTGGCGCCTTCGTCAGTTGCGCAAAACACTACTATTATCATTATTCCCTGTTTTTGCTTCCATACCCTGGTGAGAAATTTTTGCAGATCCAGATCATACATCACGTCGATTGCGTCCGACATGTCGCCAAGGCTCCAGGCCTGCCATTTTTGCGAGCCAAACGCACACGCGGCCGCCTGCGAATACAACACACTCTGCGGGTCTGCTGCAAGAACTGCCACATTTTTTTTGGAATCAAAGTCATTGTTTGCGAGGCTGAGAATTTGAATCGAGCTTGACACCATTCCGGAGAAGAGTTTTGCTTCTGATTTTCCAATTTTTGCCTTTAGGTAGAGATCAGATATTGCGGCAATTGCAGGAACCATCACCTCTACCATGATTTTGCTATTGTCTGCTCCGGAATGCCGGCAGTTTCTGATCAACTGGTGAGCCTGGTTTTGTGAACCCGCAGTCAGGTATTCCAGAAATTTTTCCTTGACGTGGAAATAGTCTGCCGGAAACTCGAGCCTTTCAGTACCGGATTCTATAAACCACAGGTTGGCATTGCCGATGTTTTTTTGCCGTATTGTTCCCTCGGCTGCAAAAATGCTGAGATATTTTGTCATTGTTGCGCGGTTAATCCCGAGTCTTTCTGCTATTTCCACTCCGGAAAGGCCTGTCTTTGATTCGGACAAAATCTCGATTAGCTTTTGCTGCACTTGTTCTTGCTGGTAACCTCTGACCAATGACGCTTTTATTATGAAATGCAATTATTTATTCTGTCTTTAGCCAAGGCTGTGCTTACAAAAAACGTTAAATAGTATTGTACCTTAAAGTACGGTAACAGGTAAGTAATATGCCAAAAGCAGGATTCAAGTCCATCACAGTCTCAGAAGAGGTCTATGACAAGTTTTATGATGTATTTGAGAAGAACAAGTCCGACCTGATGATGAAGGGCGTAAACAGCTTTTCCGGATACGTCACGTACATGCTAGAACAGATGATGCAAAAGGACAAAACATTTGCAAGATATGCTCCAAAAATTGAAAGGGTCGCAGTAGACGACGACAGGGTAGTTCTAAAGGACAACATCAAAAACAGAATTGCCGAGGTTGCAATCCAAAAGGGAGAACTGTTTTGCCAGCTTTGCGAGGAAAAGAACTGTGTCCATGTTGGCTTTGTGTTTTCACTTCCCGACGTTTACGAAATTTTGAATTCCAGGGGAATCAAGCATCAAAGATAATGCAGGGGGTGGGATTTGAACCCACGAACCCCTAAGAGACGGGATCACCCATTATTAGATCTTAAGTCCCGCGCATCCAAAAGCAGCGTTTGCTTTCTTTGGCCAGGCTCGGCTACCCCTGCGAAATAGCTAAACTTTGACAAAGATTTAACGGTTTAGCGTTTTGCTGGATTTTTGATTAAACATAATAAGGATTCGAATAAGCAAAATTTTGTGCTTCGATAGCTCAGCCTGGTAGAGCGTTACCTTGGTAAGGTAAAGGTCGCGGGTTCGGATCCCGTTCGAAGCTTTCTAATAATTTTTGATCAAAAGTTCCGTCTGGCCGGTTCGCTTTGTGGAATCAGAGTTGATTGCGCGGTTTGCTGCGATTTCAATTACTTTCCAGTCCTTTGAGAAAAGCGATCTCACCTCTTTAGAGTTCGAGTTAGAGTGCAATACATGACAGCCCTTGTCTGAGAGTTTTTCAGATACTGCGACCAGTTTTTCCAGATCCTTGTAGGTAAAGTCGCGGTGCGTATAGCTTGTAAAGTTGGCAGTCTTACTTACGGGTTGGTATGGCGGATCAAAGTACACCAGGTCGCCCCTTTTCGCATCCTGCAAGACAGCTGCAAAGTCCCGGCAGCTTATCTGGATTCTTTTTGACTGGAGTGTTTGGCTTGCCGCAAAGAGGTTTTCCTCGTTTACTATGTTTGGGTTTGAGTATCTTCCAAGTGGTACGTTGAATTTTCCTTTGCTGTTTACCCTGTACAGGCCATTAAAGCAGGTCCTGTTTAGGAACAATAACCGAGAGACCTTGTCAATCTGGTTTTTTGGCTCGTGTTCTCTTACCTTGTAATAGTAAGAGTCGGGATTTTTGTGATAGTTCTTTGCATGGTTTTTTAATGATTCTATTAGTTCCTCGACCCTGTCGCGAATGGTAACATATGCTAGCACCAGATCAGAGTTCAGGTCAGAGACCTTGCACCTGATCTGCGGGTTGGTTTGCAAAAGGTAAAACAGGACGGCTCCTCCCCCCAAAAACGGTTCAAAATAGCAACCATACTCTGACGGGATGTGCTTTGATATGGTGTCTATTAGCTGCCTTTTTCCACCGGCCCACTTGACAAACGGCTTTGGCTCAACTGAGAATATCTGGCTGGTCTTCAATAATACTGGATATCAAAAAATCATATCCAAACCCAAGACAACAAAAGATCACAACGTGTGCAATATTTTTTAATCAAAACCTAGCGGTAGCCGTAATTAAAATAAGAGAAAGAAGGGTTATGGGTTCTAGTCCCACTTGGACCAAGCTGCCATCCATCTATACGTCCACGTGTTCAGTTTACATCCTAGCGCGGCCATGGTTACTGATAATACAGCACCTGCACCTGCGCCCAATGCGACTGGACTGTTATAGAACTTGCCTACGGCCGGTTCTATTGGAGTCATGTATGGGGGCAAAGTTGGTCTTGGATATTTGAATGCAGTCTCTAATGGGTCAGCAACCGTGATCAGGTTTACCATGTTGAACAATGGCAACGACAGTCCCACCATCACACCACCGAATAGTATCAGTGAGTGCTTGTTCCTCTTTGTAGCCCAGTATGCCAAGTCCAACAGCATTGCTGATGGCAGCCAAACCGGCGTCACAATGAAGTCGTATGGATAACCGAGTGCAAACCATGCACCTTTGGCAACCCATGTGTAGACGGTCATGATCAACGCGTAATACGTTGCCGTTCCTGGAACTCCCGTAAATGTCAGATAGTAGCATGCGCCAACCACCAACATCAGTGTTTGCGATACTGAGAATATGACAAACGACGTCCAGGCCCAGTCAGTGTAGAAGATGTAGTCACCTGCGTTAATTGTAAGCAGGGTAGAGTTTACTGCAACCACTACTATGAACAAGTAGTGAGTACATCGTCTAAGCCAGACCATTAATCCATGTACGGAGACCGTGAGTATATAAAATTTTAGACGTGAACAAAGATCGGAAGACAGAGGATCCTAGCCAACGCTGGGGGAGTTTTTGATAAAAATAAGAAAAAGAAAGGAACGTTCTCTTAGATTCCGACGAACACGCCGATCAATACTGTTCCGACAGCGGTTCCGCCCAATGTTGCAGCGATAATACCGTTGCTCTTCTTTTTGGTTCCCTCTTCGCATACCTTGACGCTGAAGAGATAGCCAATTGCCTCAACGATTGTGAGGACTATAAAGGCAAAGTGACCGCTTGGTGTTGGATAAGCCCATGGATAATAGAAGTATCCTGCTGCTGTTCCACCAAATGTCGCTAACCATGCTGCGATGTAAGACAGTGTGATGATGCCAGTCATGTTTTCGACACGTCTGCCAATCATCTTCTCTACATCAGCACTAGTTGCGCCGCCGCCACCCGAGCCAAATCCTTTTGGTAGAGTCATTTGTGTTAGTAATCGATGGAATACTTTTAAGCCTTTCGTAAAGTCTGTGCCTAGCTCGATCTAGGGTTTAAAATGAAAAATAAGAAAAAGAGAGTTTGCTTATGGGATGGATCTGCTGTACAATTTGCCTTCTAGGGCCATCTTGTACATTTCAGCAACATATGGGTTCTCACCTGGTGTTTCTGCACCTAGTTCGACCAATCTAGCGTATACTCTTACGACATATGCAAGAGCGCCCATGAAGGCTACGACTACGCCCATGTTGAACATCCAGTGGTTTGGTACTGCGAAGATCTCCTCTACAAACCAGAAGTGCCACATTTCATTGACTCCGATTGTGAACATGGTTGCTAGGTAACCTAGAATGGTCATCTTTAGACCTGTGTTCATGGAGTTGTTTGGACCTCTGAGTACTGGTATCTTTCTATCATAGATAGCAGCTGCTCCCCAACCTAATGGTAGTGCAACAAAGTGGCTGTACAACCACCAGTGTGCTGGAGTGAATGCTGAATCTCTGATAGAGGTTTGATGTAAGGAACCGTCTACGAAGTTGTCTACTTCCACTGATGCTGCTGTAGATCCCATTGCAATAACGATGAGCCAGATTTTCTTTAGTCTCTGGATCTCAACTTCTTTTGGGATTAATGCCGGCATCTGTGCCATGGGACTGGTTATAGAGTTTCAATATATAAAAGATGAGGTTATTTTTGCAAAAATTTCTTGAAATTCTTTGTAAAAACTGTAAAAATTTATGAACAAATTATCAGTAAGGGTTTTATTAGTTGTAAATCCCATAACGTGAAAAATCAATGGTATCTATGTTGAACATTGATGTAGAACAATGAGATCCTAATCTAGGCTCATGGTGCCAAAGATCACTTGTAAACTGTAACGGTAAAACATATATCAATGCATCTAGTGTTTGTGAATTAACGGGATAACTATGGTCGACAAGAAACTATTCGTAGTGGCACTCGGCGTGATTCTAGCACTAGGAACCTTTGGTCCAAATCTGGCACAAATGTTTCAGACTGCAGAGGCACACGGTGTTCAAGCACAACTACAAAGCCGTTTTGTAAAAATTGAGGACGAGACTTTCAACAGACAGTCACTCCAAACAGGTGAGGAACTAGTCATATCCGGCAAGTTCGTAAGTCTTGTTGAAAGGGACCTAAGAGGATGGAACTCTGTATTCTCAGAGTCCACCAACGCAGGTAACAGATGGGAAATTCTTGCAAGAAGCCCACCAGGAAACGTCTTTCAAATAGCAGGTAACGCCGTCATTGATTATGAAATCAGGGCTAAGGCATTAGAGCCAGGCGTATACCACGTACATACACAGCTTAACGTTGCTTCAGTTGGACCAGGATTAGGCCCAGGACAAACAGTAGTAGTTACTGGCGAGCCAATACTCAAACCAATTCCATACACAAACATCATGTACCAATCAATCATCATTGGAGTTGGCTACGTAATCACATTTGCAACTCGCCCCTGGCAAGTAATCTAAACCAACGACCCCCTCTTTTCATTTTATTATAGCCTCCCAGAGAAACGACTTTATGCCATAGTATCGAAGCTGAGCCATGATCTGGCCTGGAATGGGAGACCCAAGCAAGAGAAACAAGACCATAAAACACCTAGCAATAACTGCCGCGATAGCAATCTCCATATCCCTGACTCTGGTTTTTGTCGACCAATGGCAAAATAGCGAGGATCCGCTCAGGGTTTGCATTAACAATATCGATGCAAACTACAAGATCACAGCTACTTTGGAGCTATACGTAGACAAGCAGAAAATCGAGATTCCGGCAAACATCGGCAACAATGAAGGGTGCAGACATGCCCTGTACACTTTGACAAATGACGGTACCATCCATGCGGAATGGAAATCTGAATATCCGTTTGAGGTGGGCCACTTTTTGTGGACTTGGACAACATTTCATGAAAAAGGCTTTCCTATTCGCGACATGCAGCAGGGAAAATCAAAGATTTTTGTGGACGGAAAAGAGTCGCCTGACTTTCTCCAAACCCACATAGTTCAGGGAAGCCATTATCGCGCCGAGTTTACGTCAAACGCCTATGACGAATACAAGGATCATGACTTTGCGCCGCCTCAATAAAATTCGATAAAGTCTAGTTGAAAAGAAAATTAAAAAGAATGAAAAAAGAGGTTTTACCAGTATTTTCCGTTGTCTGGTATCAAACCGATACCTTCTCTCTCAAAGTGTCTGTCTAGTTCGTCAACCCATCTTTCGCGGTTGTCTTTGTATGACCAGCCATGGACTCTGAGCCAATATGCTATGATTCCTAGAAGGAAAACAGTAAACATCATTGTGCCAAAGATGTAGACCATGACATCGTAGAACAATGGGTCGTAGTTTGGTCCCAATTGTCCAAATACGGTAGACAGAATATTGAACACTGTACCGAGTAATGGAGTCATTAGAATAAAACCTCCGTACGTGCGATATATACATTTCTCTGAGACTCGAAACAGGGCATGATCGCAATAACTGCTAGGGGATTAATAATAAAATAGGAAAAAGAGAGTTGTTTACCCTCGTCCTTGTGCTGCATATCTTCCGCTTCGTCCCTTGAAGAAGAATGTCCCTGCGATTCCACCAAAGACTGCGGCTGCGATTGCAGAGGCGCCTAAGACACCGTCTGCTGCCAGATATGGAGTTCCAGAACCGGATGCTGGATTGTCGGATGCTGAGTCGACTCTAGCTCTCTGGAGCGATAGTGTCTCCTCTAGAGTGTTTTTACCAGTTTGTCCTGAATCGCCTACATTACCCATGTACTGGGCAAATGCTTGCTCGGTCATCATTCCGACTGATAAAACAGCTACAGCAATTAGTGCTGTTCCAAATAGTGCTTTATTCATACCTGTTTTCATTGTGGCTAGTGTTTCTATTTAACTTTTTTCTAATTATCGGATTTCGAGATTTCATGGGGGGTAACATTTATGTTCGATCCAAGAAGAAGCCCTGCCATGGGACGTGTACATACACACAGACATGGACAGTCGCACTCGACTAGGCCGATTACTACCAAAGTCCCGTCATGGGTTTCATCCACTCCAAAAGAGATAGAGGAGCTCGTAGTAAAGTATGCCAAGGACGGCATTCCAATGAGCCAGATAGGAATCAAAATGCGAGATCAGCATGCCATCCCACTGGTAAAGCCAATTGTCAAAAAGTCGATCAAAAAGATCCTAGAAGACAACGGCATAAAGCAAGAAATGCCCGAAGACCTCAACAACATTGTCAAAAAGGCGCTAAACCTACAGCGACACCTCAAGTCCAACAACTCGGACAATAGAAACGTCAGATCCCTTGAGCTAATAGAGGCAAAGGTGCACAGAATTTCCACATACTACAAAAGAATTGGCGCCCTGCCTCAAAACTGGAAATATAAGTCCGTAGTTGCCCAACTTGAGTAATGAGTAAAAAGATTCAAGAGAGCTTGTCAAATTTTTCCGATACCATTTCTTCATGCATCAAGTCCGGAAAGGACATTTCAGTAACTACCCACATTGACTGCGACGGCATAACGTCTGGTAGCATAATCACAAAGGCACTCATCAGGGCCGGCGCCAAGGTCACGGTTAGGACCCTAAAAGAGATGAATCCACAGGCAGTCAAAAACATGCATGGCGATTCTCGAGACTTTCACATAGTTACGGATCTTGGAGGCGGATTTGCAAGACAGCTTGACGAGTCCCTGGGCGAGAACTGGTTTGTTCTTGATCATCACGAGATTCCAGAAGAGGAGCATGAAAACGACCGCGTCATAAATGCGTGGAAGTTCGGGCTCGACGGCGGCACCGCAATATGTGCCGGCGGAATGGCGTACCTTGCTGCAAAATCCCTTGACAAGAAAAACCAAGACCTTGCGGCAATTGCCGTAGTATCTGCACTTGGAGACAGACAGGATCAGGGAGACAAGAAATCATTTCTTGGCAAAAACGCCGAAATTGCCGAAGAGGCAAAAAGCTTGGGCCTGCTGCAAGTAGACATGGACCTTCTTTTGTACGGGCGCGAAACCAGGCAGCTAACTGACGCGCTTGCATTTACGTCCCAGCCCTTCATCGAGGGCCTGACATGGAACCGCGATTCCTGCTTTTCACTTTTGAAATCTGCCGGCATAAATCTCAAGGACGGCGGTCGATTTAGAACGCCATCAGACCTGACAGACGATGAAAAACGGATCCTGCTTGAGGCAATAACGCGGTTTGCCAGCTCGCAAAACGCCACCCAGATAATGCAGGAACTAATTGGCTATACCTACACTTTTCCAGGTGAGGAAAAGCGCAGCTTTTTGCGCGATGCTCGCGAGTTTTCAACGATGCTAAATTCCTGCGGAAGAATCGGAAAGCCTGGCGTCGGCATTGCCATATGTGCTGGTGACAGAAACAAGATGCTCCAGGAGGGAGAAAACATCCTAGTTGAATACAGAAAGATGATCCGAGAATACATGAACATTTTGACAAACGAGCGCTGGAGAATGAGCGACTCTACCGGATGCCTGATGGTAAACGGGGAGGGCGTGGTTCCTGAGACCATGACTGGGACCATTTCGTCCCTGCTTGCCGGCTCGCCAAAAAACGCAGGGAAAATCATAATCCTTAGGACAAACGGCGAGGAAAACACCATCAAGTTTTCGTCGCGAAAATCGATCGGCTGCAAGGCAGATGTGAACCTATCAGTTTTGATGAGGAGTGGTGCCGAGAAGTTCGAAGGAATCGGAGGCGGCCATGACGCGGCAGCCGGCGCCAGAATAACAAAGGATAAGCTTGACGGCTTTCTTGACTTTTTAGAAGATGGAATCAAAAATTCGGATAACAATTAGCAATCTTTCGCAGAAAAAGGCAAATGCGATAAGGGCTGCGCTAGAGCCGGATAACGTCGACTTTCCAGAAGAGATGTCATTTGAGATGGAAAATCTTGATAACGCACTTGTTTTTAGTTTCCACAGTACAGGGAACATGAAAAAACTTACTGCAACAATTGACGAGGTTTTGGCGCACGTGCAGATGGCGCTAAAGGTGATGGAATAGTGCTGGATCCGAAATTACTCAAGGAAAAGCCAGGACTGATTCGAAAAATGCTAAACGACAGGAACGTCGAGTTTGATCTAGACTCCCTTGTCAGCCTTGATTCAAAGAGGCGCGAGCTAATCATAAAAACAGACGAGCTTCGAAAAAAGAAAAACACGGTATCACTTGAGATAGCAAGCAAGAAAAAGGCAGGCCAAGACGCGACATCCTCAATTTCGCAGATGCAGCAGGTCTCACAAGAGTTATCAATCCTAGAATCAGAGCAGCTAAAAGTCGATTCTGATTATACAAAACTTGCACTGTCCATTCCAAATCTTGTTCACGAGTCAGTCCCAATAGGTCCTGACGATTCGGCAAACCAAGAAATTCGAAAATGGGGTAGAGTGCCGGAGTTTGATTTTAAGATAAAGGACCACATCGACATATCTCAGGGCCTTGACCTGGTGGATTTAGAAAGAGCAGCGAAAACTTCCGGTGCGAGATTCTACTATCTCAAAAACTCGCTCGTAAAGCTAAACCAGGCGCTCATCCACTTTGCGCTGGACTTTCTTGACGAAAAAAAATACACGCTCGTGCAGCCTCCGTACATGATAAACAAAAACTCCATGGAGGGCGCGATAATCGCAAATGATTTTCAGGACGTCATTTACAAAGTTGACGGCGAGGATCTTTTTCTGATTGGAACGTCAGAGCACGCAATTGCCGCAATGCACTCTGATGAAATACTGGAGGGAAAGGACCTGCCGCTCCGATATGCCGGGGTAAGCCCGTGCTTTAGAAAGGAGGCTGGTGCCCACGGCCGCGACCAGAAGGGAATCTTTCGCGTACACCAGTTTGAAAAAGTGGAGCAGTATGTTTTTGCAAGGCCTGAGGATTCTTGGAAGGAGCATGAAAAAATGCTTGAAGTAGTCGAAGAGTTTTATCAAAAGCTAGAGATTCCATATAGGATAACGCTGCTATCAAGTGGAGACTTGGGAAAGATTTCTGCAAAAACATATGATCTGGAAGCATGGATGTCAGGCCAGAACGCATACCGAGAGATTGTCTCATGTTCTAACTGCCTTGACTTTCAGACACGTAGACTCAAGATTCGATTCCGCGACAAGACAAACGAGCAGACGCAGTATGTCCATTCACTTAACAGCACTTTGGTTGCGACAACTAGGACGCTTGTTGGGATAATGGAGGACTTTCAGACAAAGGACGGCCACATCAATGTCCCCAAGCCTTTACAAAAGTATCTTGGAACGAATGTCATCTAGGTATTTTATCTTAGTTATAGCATCTGCTCTAATTTTTCCAAGTTATGGTTTTGCTGAAAAAAATTTTGTCAAAGAAATGATTGGATTTCTTCTAATTTGAGATATAGCATAGATGGAAATATCGAAATAGAAGAAGTTTGCCGCACGCCTTCATATTTTTCAATAATTTCCTACGTTCATGTAATTACCGACAGCTCAATGACAGTTACGATTCCAAGAAACGTCTTATGCTATTTGATGGTAGATAATACAGTTGAACCAATCATCCTTGTAGACGGCGTAGAAGTAGAGTTTAACGAATCAAACAGAAATGACAGTGCACTAGATTTTACCTTCGAACTTGAAAGCGGTTCAACTCAGATTGAAATTGTCCGCACTTTTCCACCTTATGAATCACCGACTAAATGCCTGTCCCCGCAATCTCAACTGAAATTAGGAATTTCAGTTGAGGAAATCGCTTGCGATAATTACATGATTCGAATGAAAAAGATCTCTGATGGTTTGCCAATATGTGTCACAAAGGAAACATCATTAAAACTAATTGAACGTGGGTATTCTACGGAAAATCCAATGTCCTTTGCCTCAACATGCAAATCAAATGGTGGAAAATGGCTTGAACAGTACTACGAATGTGAAAGTGTATCTGAACAAGTTTGTAAAACCATGAATGGTAATTACAGGGAGTGTGGTTCGATGTGTAGACATGAAAAAAATCCTGATGATATGTGCCCGATGGGATGTATCCAACTTTGTACTGCAAATTGAGCATGAAACTAATGAAATTTAGATTTTGAAGGTCACAAATTTAGTAGAAAGGTTTGCCAGTACAACTTATATTTTGGACTTAGGGGTCGCAAGTATTGGCTCGAAGAAAGGGTGGAAAAGTAAAGGACAAGTGGCGCGAGAAAAAATGGGTCACAGTTATCGCCCCAGAGTCATTTAACAACGCGCCAATAGCGTATGTGCCGATTACAGATGAGAAAAAAGCAATCGGCAGAGTGGTAGAAGTCACCCTCTTTGACATCCTAAAGGGAGATCCTTCGCAGTACCAGTACAAGATTTACTTTCAGATAAACCGAGTCGACGGAGACAAGGCGTACTCTATTTTCAAGGGATATGAATATGCAAAGGAATTTTTGCGAAGCTTGATTCGACGCGGCTCAAGCAAGGTCACGTTCGTCCTTGATGTAAAGACAAAAGACAACTATCTGTTCAGACTCAAGATAATTGCGCTGACACACAAAAAGCTCAACACATCAAGAAAGCACGCGCTGCGACTAATCGCAAAAGACGTAATGAACAAGACCATCACGGAAATGACAATTGACCAGTTCGTGCAGGCAACCTGCTATGGAAAGATCAATTCTGATATCATGGCTGCGGCAAAGAAGGTCATCCGAATGAGGCACGTAGGCCTAGAAAAGGTAAAGCTCATCAGAACCGCAGAAGCCCAAGTCACATTGCTAGAAGCATAAAATTTCTCTCATGGAAAGAAAGCTTGAGGTAGACATCCAAGTTATTATTCATGCAACCGAAGACTTGGAAAAAATATTTTCTGCATTCAAGGAAATATTCGGAGTGGACAGGGACGAGTTTTCCATGCAGAGCCTGCAGGGACACTATGAGAATCCAATTTCGCTGGTTTTGTGCAAGCTAAAAAAGAAAGTTGCAGAAGGCTTTGTCAAGAGGCTGGTGTCAGGAATTCCAAAGGACGAGCTTACTTTGATTCTAGAAGACTTGGAAAACAGGTGCGATGATTCCGCTTTGTACTTGCGAATTTCAAAGCAGGGACTGGTCCAAGGAAAAATATCGCTTGCAGACGAGGACCCAGTCAAGCTGAAAATCTACACGCCAATATACACGCAAAAGGATCTGCTCAAGACATATTCTGAAATTCTCAATGGCACAATTTAATACGATTTAACGTAGTATAGAGTTGGGAATGAAGAGCTACAAAGCCGCTCCAGTCTGAGCTAACACAGCTGTGAAGACGCCGCGACGATCTGACCCAAAACATTCCAAGATTGTTTTAAATAATGTAGTTTCAGCTGTCTGATAGTTGAATACCGATTATGATTTGATTGTTGCAGGGGGCGGGCTTGCCGGAATGGTAGCTGCACAGTCTGCTGCGCACTACTCTAAGCAAAGCTTGTCGATTCTCGTAATAGACAGAAACACCCCAATCCTTCTTGGCCGCAAATCCATCAACGGGTGGGTTTGCGGAGACGCGGTATCAGGGGAGGCAGTTAACTATATGGGCAAAATCAACGTCTCCTGGGGAAAGCCGGAGCTTGAACACAAGGTAAAGGGAGTCATGGCGCTATCACCAGACAGGGAAACATCCATCCCATTTGACGGTGATGGGTATCTTCTAAACAGGCAAGTGCTTCCGCAAACCCAGTACAAGGAGTCACTAAAGCGCGGAATCAATGTCGAGTTTGAGATTAACCTGAATGGCCTGCTGTACGATGGAAACCAGGTAGTTGGCGTACAGGGTACAGACAGAAAAACAAACCAGCCATACAAAAAAACCGCCAAGGTCATAATTGATGCGACCGGCGTTGCCTCGATGCTGCGAAACGGAATCAAAAACACTACTAGAATGGAAAAGAAAATCGAGCGAACCGACCTAGAGTCGACTGGAAGACACATCATGTATTTTGAACACGGTCAAGACGACCTCTCAGAGTTTGATCCTGATTATTGCCTGATTCATCTAGACCAGGACATTGCGCCTGGTGGATACGGATGGGTCTTTCCAAAGGGCAAGAACAAAGTAAACATCGGCCTTGGCGTGGAAAAAACTATTTTGGATAAAAGAAATGCACGACTCGGGAAACACGACGATGTTACCAGTCTGATAAACCAGTACGTTGCAAGAAACCGCGCAATCAAGAACCCAAGGCTTTCAACTGATCCTGAAGATGCAAACAACGCCACCGGAAATTTCCAAGTATCGGTGCGAAGGCAAAACGACTGCATGGTTGCAAACGGATTCATGCTGGTTGGCGATTCCGCATGGATGCCAAAACCGCTAGATGCTGGTGGAATCGGCCCTGCACTGATTGCCGGAACCATAATTGGCAAAAACGTAGTCGATGCCATACAGTCAAACGATGTCACAGAAAAAGGCCTCTGGCAGTATAATGTTGATTATGTAAAAGAATACGGGTACAAGACGGCAGGCCTCGAAGTTTTCAGGAGACTGCTCCAAATGCTCACAAATGATCAGATAGATTACGGAATGAAGCACTTTATGGGAAATCTTGACGTTGAGGCAATCAGCAAAGGTGAGCACCCGGATTTCTCCATGATTGGAAAAATGGGGATGATTATTCGAGGCGCGCTAAACAAAAAGCTCGCAGATGGGCTTCGATATACGACTGGCCAAAACAAGTGGCTCACAGAACACTATGCCAACTATCCAAAGACACCAGACGGGTTTGAGGAATGGGACAAAAAGCTGCTAAAGACAATGCAGGACTCCTATGACCACTTGGCAAAGTGGGATAACTGAATAATTTAAGTAAAGTATAGCACTTTGCAGAATTATGCTACGTGCCCCTACCTATCTTGACTGGAATAATTCCTTAGAGATTCTGAACAAGGCATACGAGTCAGGGCTGTTTGTCCTGATTATCGGCCCAAAGGGGACAGGCAAGACCTCGCTTGTTCGCGAGTTTGTGGCAAAAAAGGGCGCAAGCCTGAAATCAATCAACTTTAGTCTGAGAACACGCGAAAGCCATCTGGTCGGCACCAAAACCCTGACAGAAGGGACAGTCGGCTTTGACGAGGGGATCTTGATAAAATCAATGAAGGACGGAAGCATGTTGTATTTGGATGAGCTCAACGCCGCGGAAGCAGATGTTTTACTCAGACTTGATGAGGCACTAGATGACAGAAGGCAGATTGTACTAAAAGAGTCAACTGGCGAACTCATCACTGCAGACAAGAAATGGTTTGTCATTGCAACGATAAATCCCCTGACGCATGTAGGGACAAAGGAGCTCCCACCTCAGATTTTAAGCAGGTTTCCAGTAAGGATTAGACTTGATTATCCTCCGGAGCAGACAGAACTGGAGATAGTAAAGCGACATGTCTCCGGATCGCATGACGAAAAGATCCTCCAAGGAATAAAGCTTGCAAACACTTTGCGCGAGGCAGCATCTGTAGAAGAGCTGTATTATTCTCCCAGCCTCCGAGAGACCATCGCGTTTGGCAAGCTCCTAGATTCCGATGTCGACGCAAAAAAGGCGGCAAACATCGTATTTGCAAACGTGTATTCCCAGTGGGGAAATGTCGAATACCAAAAGGTAAATGACATCGTCACATCGATGTTTGGAAGCTAAATGCAGTCATTACACTTTAGAAACGACACCCTAGTTGAGATTGCCACGTTTTTGGCAAGACGCTGGGCGCAAAGAGAAAAGATTGTAGTAGAGTTTTCAGGCAAAAAGGAAAACCAAACCAAGCTAAAGGAAAACAAAATCAGCCTGCTTGCGCCAGAGAGATACCTTGGCGGCGACTTTGAGAAGTACAGGCAGTTTAGGACGTCAATTTGGTACGAGTCCATGCGCGTCAAGTACTGCAAAAAGATCCTAAGCAACGACCACGCGTTTGGGTTCATCCTCAATACGCTTGAAACGCGGCGAATCGAGCTTCTTGGCAGGAAAATCTGGCGCGGAATGGACGAGGAGATGATCTTCAACTATGGATATTCGTGGATTTATCGGCCACACCTTGCAAACGTGCAGGGAAAGACGAGAATAGTCGAGGCGTTCTACCAGTACTTTTTGTTTGGTGATGTGAAAGGCGAGCTGCAACCAAGCTACCACGAAAAAATACGCAACGCGGCAACACGCTCTAAAGAGATCTTGGGCGAGGCCTTGGAGAAAAATCACGACACAGAGTGGCTCGAGAAAAAGATTCCAGAGATCTTGAGCATTTTAAACATTGATGCGCTGGTGACCATCCCGCTTTCCGTCCCATGGAAGGGGCCTGGCCTCCTAGTGACGCCGGAAGACCTGGTAAAGGCGCTGCAAAAAATTGCAAGAAACAGGGAGGCGGACTTTGGAAAAATCGATGTGCAAAATGTCATTTCAGGAAAGGCAATAGCTGAAGAGTTCCAGGTCGTAAACGATGAAAACAAGAAAAACCAGAACAAGGGCATTGGTACAGAGTCCATTGGCATACAGGTCCCTGACTCTACAAATGTAGATGAGACCAGAATTTATGATCAGGACTTGATTGCAAACCTCAAGACACGGTTCAAGGAATGGAAGACTAGCTGGAAGGAGCAACACGCTGCAGTCGGTGATGAGTTTGATGGAGAGTCATATATTGAAGGGCACGTTCCATTTCTGACTGACATTAAAAAATCAATCAAGGCAAAAATTGTGATTTTAGTTGATCACTCGTCTAGCATCACAGACCAGCAGATACAGTACAAAAAGGTCACAGTGGCATTGTGCGAGGTCTTGTCGTTTTTGAAGATACGGTTCGCAGTTTATGCCTTTAACACCACGCAAAAACAGGTAGTATGCTGGCTCGTAAAGCCAGAAGACACAAAATGGAACAACGCGTGCGCAAAAAGGCTGGCGCAAATCGACGCAAACGGGGGAACGCCTCTTGCTGACGTATATCAAAAGATGTATCCTATTTTGAGATCAAAAAAGCCCGACATTTTTCTCACACTGTCGGATGGCGAGCCATCAGATCCTGATGCCGTTCGCGCAATGGTAAAATCATTACGCTCTCTTGGAATCAAGATGGTTGCAATCGGCGTTGGCCATGACACCTTTGGCGCAACGAAAATTGCTAGCAACTTGAAGTATTTGGAATATGAAAAAACTCTAGCCGTATCAAGACTAAAGGACATCCCAAATCGGGTTCTTGCCGTATTGCAGACAAGTTAATCACAAATTCTAAGTTTGCATATAAGTTTGTGGCAAAAATTCAATAATTTCTTGATCTTTTATGAGTGTCCTAATTTTGTAGCCTTCATTCAAAAAGGAAACGGCCTGATGGAGCCTGTCAGATATTTTATATGAGCTTGTAGCAGATGATAATGCAGAGGGGAAGATTGCCGGAAGTAACTAAAGGAAGTAACATTGACAACATTCTGCTTGAGCGTTTTCAACAAGAGATATGGAGTAAGGTTCCTCATCTGGAAGAAAAACAGGGCGAAGCAAAGGTTGTCAACGCAACACCGCTGGTTGATATTACTGAAGATTTGAAAGAGTGTGCAAAAAGCGTGTACAACCTGAATCTTGCCGATACAGATCTGAAAGTTTTCGGCAAGTTCGATTCTAATTTGCTAGCAGGCTCGATTAAAGTCAGGCCTGCGGTCCACATAATCCATAACGCCATCATTACAGGTAAGATTAGGAGTGGACAGACAATAATCGAAGCTACCTCAGGGAACTTTGGGATAGCCCTTGGGCAGTTATCTAAACTTGGGCTAGGCGTAGTTACGCTTGTCTCAAGAAAGCTGCAGGAGGGAGTCTTTGAGGAGTTGAGAAACGAGAATATACGCATCATGGATCTTGACATGGACATCTGCCCTGCTCCAGGGATGAAGGACAACCCAAATCTTTTGGCTGCAAAAGCAACCGCCGCTAATATTCGCTCACAATTATCTGAGCTTGGGTTTGACCCTGCCATTTTTGATAAAGCAAGCTCTGAGGTACAATCGCTTTTAGCTAGCCAGGACATCATAAACTTGGCAAAGTTTCTTGCCAAGATCTACGGTTGTTTCTGCCCAGAACAGTATGACAACGAACTGAACGTTGATGTACATAGAACTGTTACCGCAGCTGAGATAGACCAACAATTACATGAAAAAGGAAATTCGTTGGCAGACTTTAGAATTGTTTGTACCTTTGGCACGGGTGGCACGTCTGGTGGCTTGAGCAGATACTTGACTGAAAAATATGGAAAAAAGTCGCTGCATGTAGTATTTCCACCTGGTGATCAAGATGTTGCAGGAATTAGGACAAAAGACAAGGCATCTGGCTTGAAGTTTTACCAGCCTGAGCTATATGCTGGACAACATGAAGTAGATTTTGAACAGGCAAAACGTCTTCTAAAGTTTTTCGTAGACAAAGGTCATGACATAGGCGAAAGTAGTGCTCTTGCACTTTATGCGGTGATGCAGATGGCAAACTTTGGCGGCGGTGGAAAGTTTGTCGTAATAGTTGCTGACGGAATACAAAAGTACAAAAAGAATCTGGAAGCGATGACAAAGAAGCAAAACCGTACTCAGATCTCCATGCAGGAAGCTGTATCAAACATAGACGACTATGATAGAGTAATCTGGATTCATGCCCAATATACTCCACGCGAAGAAGGAATAGATCTAATTGCAAAATCTCTTGGCGTTGATAAAAGCAAGATCTCTGTGCCAAAGGCAAGAACCGTAGAGCAACTATTAGCAACACAACAAATTCCAGAAGAGCTAAGTAAAGCTCTGGAAGGATCTAAAGGCAAGTCGTTGCTTGTTTGTATGGCTGGAAATACTTCGTTGATGGCTGTTAAAGTACTTGCGGGCAAAGGCATTGTAACTGAAAGTTTGACTGGTGGAATAACAGCACTGCCTCAAGGAAAAGACAGGCAACTTTCTGAATTGATCAGAGCAGCTACCGAATAATAGTGATGGCCACATTCAAGTGCCTTTCTGTTTCCCAGCCGTTTGCTGATCTCATAGTAAAGGGAAAAAAGACGATCGAGCTTCGCTCCTGGGATACCAGATATCGCGGCGAGTTTTTGATTCATTCCCCCTTAAAAATTAAAAGTGATGACTGTAAAAGGCTGGGAATTGACGAGGGGTCGCTTGCAGTCGGCGCCATAGTTGGCAAGGCCACAATTTATGATGTAAAAATATACAAAACGCAGATGGAATGTCAGCTTGACGAGAAATATCATTTTGCAGGCCCCGAGTTTTCTGGTTCCAAGTACGGGTTTTTGCTAAAAAACGTAAAAAAGTTTTCAATCCCGATTCAACACAAGGGAAAGCTTGGGTTCTTTGATGTCAACATGAAAGATACCAAGCTAAAAGATGACGACATCACGTCTGAGATATTTGATGAGGAATATCGTACCCAGTGGATTAACCACCACTGATTTGTATATATAAAGGGCGTATTTAAAAACCACAAATGCCACAGACAAAACCCATCGTAAGCATCGAAAATGTCGTTGCCTCTGCGTCAGTCGACCAGAAAATCGACCTAAACGATGTCACAAAAAAATTCCCAGACACCGAATATCATCCGGATCAATTTCCAGGCCTCGTATTCAGATTGAAGACACCAAGGACTGCCACCCTGATTTTCAGAACAGGTAAGATGGTTTGCACTGGTGCAAAATCAGAAGAAATGGCAATAAAAGCAGTCCAGACAGTGGTGGACAGATTACGAAAAGGCGGCATCAAGGTAAAAAATGACGCGGTGATTGTCGTGCAGAATATTGTTGCGGCAATTAACTTGGGTGGAAAAATACACCTCGAGCACGCAGCGAGGACTCTTCCTAGAAGCATGTACGAACCAGAACAGTTTCCAGGATTGATTCACAGAATGCTTGACCCAAAGACTGTGATACTTTTGTTTGCGTCTGGAAAGCTTGTGTGCACAGGCGCAAAAAAGGAGGCAGATGTGTATCGTTCTGTAAATAACCTGCATTCCTTGCTTGAAGAAAAAGGCCTAATGATTTATGATCAGTGATTAGCTAAAGCCTGCCCCGAACTTGTCAGCTTCTTGTAGCGGATCATAGTCTTTTGCGCTTTTTAGCTTCAGATATAGGAATGCCTCGTTTATCAGCTGGTTGGAATCATTATCTGACAGGTTGAACTTTGATTTTGCAAGGACTAGGTATTTTTGCAGCTTGTCAGGATCTTGTTCGTCCAATGAGACTTTGTCTTTGATTAGAAGATCAGCAATTTTCGTGATTTGAGAGTTATGTATTTCGTCGCTCATGAATTGGTAAAACAGATGGGGTTTTTAAGCGATTTGAGGCTCGTGCTATAATGATTTGAATTTTTTCACGGCTTCTTTAGCTAGGCTTTCCAAATCAATGGTTGTGACTTTGGTAGGATCGTCTGAAGCTAAAGCTTTGTCATAGTCATCTTTTGTAGTGTTCATTTTTATTTTTTTATCTGGCATGATCCCAGGTACGTTGAGAAATAGATAAGCTTACTGGCAGCATACAGATTATTTTGTCAGCTTTTAGGTATGTGTTTTATCAGTCTTGCAGGCTTGGACGATTTTTTCGTTAATCACTACGATGTCATCTTTGGTCAATGTTGGCTGTTCATTTAATACAATTTTGCATTCCGTTACTATAGGAAGGGCTTTGAGGTTGTCGTATTGCTCATAAGTGAATTCGCCGATCTGTGACTTTGTATCGCCATCAAACCTAAATTTGACCATAATCGATCCGCGGGCCATTTTATTTTAGATCTGGACTTTGGGGTTTTCCTGTTTTAACTTTTCCCAGTCTGCCAAAAAGTTCTTGAGACCTATATCAGTCAGAGGATGCTTTAGCATCTTGCTCAAGACGTCTGGCGGTAAAGTCACAACATCTGCGCCAATTTTGCCTGCCTCTACTACATGCATCGGGTGCCTAATAGAAGCCACCAAAACTTGTGTCTTGAAATTATAGTTTGAAAAGATCTGCTTTATCTCCGCAATCAGCGCCATACCGTCTTGTCCTATGTCATCCAGTCTGCCGATGAACGGACTGACATATTTCGCGCCAGCCTTTGCGGCCAAAAGTGCCTGGTTTGGAGAAAACACCAGCGTGACATTAACTGAGATTCCTTCCTGTGAGAGGCTCTTGCAGGCCTTCAAGCCCTCGGAGGTCATAGGTACCTTGACTACGACGTTTCCGCCGTATTTTTTGAGTCTGTGGGCTTCGTCCATCATTCCTGAATATTCGGTGCTGACAACCTCTAGTGAGACATCACCTTTTACAATTCTGACAATTTCTTCCATTGTTTTTTGCGGGTCGCCTCCTTCTTTTGCCAAGAGTGAGGGATTTGTCGTGATGCCGTCAAGCAGACCCATGTCGTTATACATTTTGATTGACGCGAGGTTTGCGGTGTCTAAAAAGATCTTCATTGTCTCTTCTTGCCTATTACTTGTTTAACAGCTTTTGCTATATTAATTGATGTTATGCCATGTTTTTCGAACAATAGTGGAATTTCATTGTCACGCGCAGACTCGCCAAACTGGTCATTTACACCCACACGTCTGATAGGCACGGGATAAACTTCAGATATCACTTCAGAAACTGCAGAGCCAAATCCACCCATGACGTTATGTTCTTCGCACGTCACAATGCATCCTGTTTCTCTAGCTGATTTTTCAAGCAGTGAAGCATCGATTGGTTTTATGCAAAAAGAATCAATGACTCTTGCAGAAATCCCCTCGTTTTTTAGCGAGTCTGCGGCTTCAAGTGCCATCTGTACGGTAACACCGGTGGCAGCTATTGTACAGTCATTGCCATCTCGCAGCGTTATTCCCTTTCCAATTTCAAATTCCTGCGATTCGGAATGCACTATTGGTGTTGCAGAGCGCGCCATCCTCATGTAAAATGGGCCGTATTTTTGCGAAATAATCCATGTAAGCTTTCTCACAGCAACCGAGTCTGCCGGTATCAAAACCGACATGTGTGGAATAGCCCTCATAATAGCAATGTCTTCTATTTGTTGGTGAGACCCGCCGTCTGCACCTACAGAAATTCCGCCATGCGACACCACCAGCTTTACATTCAATCCCCTTTTGTCGCCAGGCGATGGATATGCTATGGCGTTTCGTATCTGATCAACGCAGCGCCCTGGTAGAAAAATTGCATATGTGCTTGCAAACGCAGTCTTGCCAGACATTGCAAGGCCTGCAGCTACTGAAACCAGATTTGCCTCGGCTATTCCCACATTAAAGAACCTGTCTGGGAATTTTTTGCCAAAATCCGCAGTTTTTAGAGAATCTGTGGTGTCTGCACCCAAAACCACAATGTTTTGGTTTTCTCCCCCCAAGTCAACAAGGGTTTTTCCGTATGCAGTTCGCATGTCCCCCATTTCGCTCAAGTGTATCCAAGCTCCTTTGCAATCAGGCTCAGCTCGTTCTTTTTGTCGCCAATGGCATGAAGCTCAATCCACTTTGCTGCCAAGTCCTTTCCCCCGAGCTCGTGCGCCTTTTGAATCAGCATTTTACGCCTAGTTTGCGCCAGTTTACCCCTAAATTCACGGATTATCCCACGAACGTCTGACTGGCCAATTATAGCAGAACCCCCAACAAAGACGCGAGCACCGTCTGCAAAGCAAGAACCAATGTTGTCCAGCGTCACGCCGCCATCGGCTTCAACGTATCCGTCAAAGTTGTGCTGGTTTAGAGTATTGACCAGTCGTTGTGTTTTTTCATGTGTACCCTCGATGTATTTCTGGCCGGATTTTCCTGGAACCACAGACATTACTATTAGCTGATCAAGTTTTGAAACGAATTGAAGCGACCATTCTGGCATTTCAGTATCTGGATTTATCGCAAGACCCACCCCAATTTGATTTGTCTTCAGGATGTCATAGATCTCTCCAAAGCTTGTTCCATCGCATACCTCGGTATGAACCGTGATGATGTCAGAACCAGATTCCACATAGTCCCGGACATGTTTTACGGGCTCGTTAATCATCAAATGCGTATCAAACGGCAAAACAGTTAGCGGCCTTAGCTCCTTGATTTTCACATGATCAAAGGTCTTGTTTGGAACAAACATTCCATCCATCACATCAAGGTGGATGTAGTCTGCACGTCCTGCAACGCATCGCTTTACCTCATTTTCAAGATTTGTCATGTCGCCTGCGATGATTGACGGCGCAATCATGGTCTGGGAATCAAGCTCCATATCGATAATTGGAACAAACTCTTTTTTCGGGGCCTGGCCGTGCCATTTTGGATTATCCTCCATGTGCTCTACTCCCTTTCCCTTAATCGTCCTAGCTATAATCATTGAAGGAACTCCCCTTGTCTGCGTTGCCTTTTTTATCGCAGAATCAACTTGCTCTATTCTGTGGCCGTCAATCTCGATTACATTCCAGCCAAAAGAGCGCCACTTGTCGCCAGTCTTCCAGCGGCTTGCGTCCCTCCACATTTCAGATAGATCATCTCCGCCAAGTTCTTCGTCAAGTGGCATTATTTTTTCCGTGTAAGAGTCCTGCTGGATAAAGTTCCTGTCCAAAATTGCAGTAAGGTTATCGACTTTGTATTTTGCTCCAGTCATTGCGGCTTCCCAGACTTGGCCTTCGTCTGTCTCTCCATCACCTAGAATGGTAAAGATTCGAGTTGGTTTTCCGTCAATTTTTGCAGCTAATGCAGAACCAATGGAAAAAGACAGGCCGATTCCAAGCGAGCCTCCGCAAAACTCCACGCCGGGGCATTTCAAATCAGGATGGCCCTGAAGCTTGCTTCCGAATTGTCTTAGCGTGTCAAGCTGTGACGGATCAAAGTATCCTGCAACTGCCATGTTCGAAAATAATCCAGGTGATGCATGTCCTTTGGACAAAACAAGCTTGTCCCTTCCCTCCCAGTTCGGGTTTTTTGGGTCATGTCGCAGGTGTTTGAAAAAAATACAGCCCATTATCTCTGCCATGGAAAAAGAGCCCCCCGGATGCCCAGAGCCAGCCATCGATGTTCCTCGGATTACAAGCTTGCGTGCTTTTCTGACATTTTTTTTAATTTGATAGTAATTGAGGCCCATATCTAACCAAACTGCAAAATCAACTGGTAAGTTTGCCAGCACATAATTGAAAGCTCCGTACAAATCAATAAAAAGCTATTTCTAAAATCTTTAATCTCGATTGCGCCTAATGGTATCATGGATCTGCAGAAAATGGTTCCACTCGTCATATACGACAACAAGTGCTATCTTTGCATCAGGTTTGCCAGAGTCGTCAGTTTTCTCTCAAGAGGCAGGCTTTTGCTTGTCGGGCACTATACTGACCTTGGGGAAAAGCTGAGAAACCAGATTCTTGATTCCAGCGCGGTTGAAATGTTCTGGTTTGTAGACGGAAAGACCGCGTACGGTGGACGGGCAGCCCTGATTCCGCTGTTTTGTGCAATTATTTGCGCAACTGGAACAAAATCCGAGCTCAAAAATACGGAATCCTGTAGTGCAGAGTGCAAGACTGCCAAGGCAGTATTCCTAAGATCCGCAAGCCTGTTCTCAAACAGCAAAAAAATTCCAATATGATTCATAGATTTTAGCTAAATGATCTAGGTAGTTATTCTATCACAGTGCAAATATCATAATATCTTGATTTTGGTATGGCAGAACAGCCGCAAGAAAAGAAAGGCATGATTCAGGAGTTCATAAAATTTCTCCAGACATTTGGAGTAATCGGCCTTGCCATAGCGTTTATCATTGGTGCCGCATCGTCAAAGCTCGTATCTGCGCTTGTAACTGACCTTATCAACCCCCTTATCGGTTTGGCCCTGCAGGATGTAGGCGACCTCAAAAAACTTTCATTTACTGTTGTAAACTCTACTTTTGCATACGGCGACTTTATTGCAAACATAATTGACTTTCTGATAATTGCGTTTGTGGTATTCATACTGTACAAGCAGCTCTCAAGGTTCAAGCTGGTAGAGGACAAAACAAAGGGATAGGATACGTCTCAAGTACATTTTCAGAAACTCAGATCATTATACCAAAAAAGAACAAACTCCAAAATCAAGGTCAAAGTTCTACATAGTGTGTGCTAGATACTCTGAAATCTGTCTTGTTGTTTTCGTAAAATAAAATTAGTGGTGGTGACCGCAACCGCAGGAATCATGTCCTTCGTGGCCGCCGCTCATGTCCCCGCCTTCATTTTTAAGACAGATGTTGCACTTGTTATATCCCATTGGAGAGAAAAAGCTCTTTCCGCAGGAAACGCATTTCATGCTTGACATGATTTTTGTTCGAAAGATCTGTTATTTAATCTAGTATCCGCGCGAGTTTCTGTCAGGCGTGCCGACGTTTGGATTTCTAAAGCTGTGCTTTTCCATCATGTGGTTTAGGAATCTGATGTCGTTTTCCAGTTCCTGCCCACAAACGGTGCATTTTGGCATAAAATTCGTAAAATTTTGTCATATTAAAAGATGCCAGCACTACTGCTTCCCAAGGGCTCTCGCACCTTAGTAGCACAGTAGCGACATTGGGTTTGACTTCCAGGTTCGGAAAGGGACTGGGTCGCGCCCCAACACTGTGGCCGGCTTGAAAATTGTTCAATAATTGTTCTGTATTAAGATTACGGCCGTTACTCCTTGAGAGTATAAATTAAACAGACTAAAGATATCGTCATGACGCACCGAGTAGCAGTACTAGACAAGGAGTTGTGCCAGCCGAAAAAATGCGGCCTTGAATGCATCAAGTACTGTCCAGTAAACAAGTCCGGGGCAGACTGCATCATACTAAATGAGGAGATAAAAAAGGCGCAAATAGACGAGGACATCTGCAATGGTTGCGGAATCTGCGTCAAGGTGTGCCCCTTTGAGGCAATTACGATTGTTAATTTGGCAACGGAACTTGCAACCGACAAGATCCACCAGTACGGAATGAACTCTTTTAGGCTCTTCAGGCTTCCAACCCCAAAGAAGGGCGAAGTTGTCGGCTTGCTTGGAAGAAACGGCATGGGAAAAAGTACCGTTGTCAACATTCTTTCAGGGAACATAAAGCCAAATCTTGGAAACTATGAAAATCCTCCAGACTGGGATCAGATTTTGAAAAATTTTGCAGGAACCGAGCTAAAGGATCACTTTGAAAAGATAAAGAACCAAAACATCAAGGCCTCAATAAAGCCGCAACAAGTCTACAACGTCTCCCAGGCGTTTGATGGGACAGCAAAAGAGCTGCTGAACCGCTACGACCAAAGGGGCACTGCAAATGAGCTAGTAAAGCAGCTTGATATTCAAAACTCGCTTGAGCACAACATAAAGGAGCTTAGCGGTGGCGAGCTTCAAAGGCTGGCAGTGGCAGTAACCGCATCAAAGGAAGCCGACTTTTACTTTTTTGACGAGCCATCCTCGTACAATGACGTATTTCAGAGAAGGGGCGTCGCGCGAGTAATTCATGGCCTTGCAAATGCGGGAAAAAGCGTCATGGTAGTAGAGCACGACTTGACCCTGCTTGACTTTCTTTCTGATTACATCGAGATACTGTACGGCGAGCCTGCCGCATACGGCATAGTGTCAGGCATTCTATCAACAAAGGTCGGAATCAACGTGTTCTTGGACGGATACATACCAAGTGAAAACGTCCGATTCAGGGACAAGAAATTCACCTTCGATGTTTCCACGTCCCAGGACGATTTTGAGAAAGGCGAAGTCGTCATCACGTATCCTGCGCTAAAGCGAAACTATCCCGCGTTTTCCGTTTCGATCGAGCCAGGCCAAGTCAAAAAAGGCGAGGTTCTTGGAATAATGGGCGCAAACGCACTTGGCAAGACAACAATGATGAAAATGATTGCCGGAGTCGAAAAACCAGACGAGGGAAACATCGACAAGGCAGTAACCATATCCTACAAACCCCAGTACATCCCAAATGACTATGACGTCGAGGTGATTTCAGTGCTGGACAAGGCAAACGAGGGCCCTATTTTTGGAAGCGTAGAAGAAGAACAGATTATCGATCCGCTAAAAATCAAAAAACTCTACAACAAGTCAATAAAAAATCTCTCAGGCGGCGAGCTGCAAAAAGTAGCAGTGGCCACATGTCTTCTCAAAAAGGCTGATGTGTACGCACTGGACGAGCCCTCGGCGTTTTTGGATGTAGAAGACAGGATTGCAATTGCCAAGTTCGTCCAGAGGTTTGTACGCTCTTATGCCAAGTCTGCAATAATAATTGACCACGACATCCAGCTGATGGACCTGATCTCTGACAGCATAGTTATCTTTGAGGGGACGTCCGGCCTTGAGGGGCATGCAAGCATACCTTTGGGGAAGGCAGAGGCGATGAACCGGTTCCTGAGATCCCTTGACATTACATTTAGACGAGACGAGCAGACCTTGCGTCCACGAGTAAACAAGAACGAAAGCAGACTTGACAAGCAGCAAAAAAGCTCAGGCAACTTTTACTACAAAAAATAAAGATGCGATTGACTCTCCCTATAGATCACATCACTGAAACCCGGTATGAATTAACTTTATATCTATAGAATGCTATAGTACACTATGGTAACTAGTATTCAGCTAGACAACAAAACGAAGACAAGACTTGAAAAGATGAAGCTGTTCCCAAGAGAGCCATATGACGATGTGGTAAATCGTTTGATGAACTCGGTGGAAGACGATGAAGGAGAGCTAGGCGAGCAGACGATCAGGGATCTTGAAAAAGCATTGAAAGAGATGAAAACAGGCAGATTCATTTCACATGAGGAAGTAAAACGAAAGCTTGGTCTATGAAATAAGGTGGCTCCCAACTGCACACAAACAATTCTTAAAGTTAGACAGAACAGCCCAAAAAAGAATCAGTAAGAAATTAGACTCCATCAGAGAGAATCCGTTTTCTTCCGTAGCAAGGCTGGTGGGTTTTAATGCGTACAAGTTAAGGGTTGGAGATTATCGTGCCATACTTGCCATAGAAAAAAACACGCTCGTAATATTGATACTCAAAGTCGGACATAGACATTCTATTTACAAAGAATAACTGGTTGTAGTAATTTATGGCCCTCCCGCAAAGCAAAATCAGATAGAATTGACTCGGATGCTAAAAAAAGCACTGGAAGGAGTAATCACTGCAAACGAGGCAGCCGATCTTTATTCCGCATTTGATCAGATAGGTGACATCATAGTTATCAGAATCCCTGACTCGCTCCTCTCAAAAAAGAAGATGATTGGGGAGACCCTACTTGAAAATGTACATCCGGCAAGATCTGTATTTTACCAAAGCTCCGATGTAGAGGGCGATTTTAGGACAAGAAACTTGGAAATTATCGCCGGTGAAGACAACACCGAAACAGAGTACAAGGAGTTTGGTTGCAGATTCAGAGTAGATGTGGAAAAGGCGTTTTTTTCGCCAAGGTTATCAACAGAGCGAGACAGAATTGCGCAGCTCGTCCAAGATGGCGAGGTTATCATCAACATGTTTGGAGGCATCGGGATGTTTTCCATAGTTGCTGCAAAAAAGAAAAAATGCACCGTTTATAACATTGACTTAAATCCATACGCTGTAAAGCTTTGCGAGCAAAGCATCAAGCTGAACAAAAAGCTCGCAGGCACTGTGATCTCGATTTGCGGGGATGCGGCCAAGGTAGTAAAAGAACAGCTTCAAGACAAAGGAGATAGAACACTCATGCTATTGCCTGAAAGATCAGACGAGTTCCTAGATTCCGCAGTATCTGCTACAAAAAGCGGCGGTGTAATCCATTATTATTCCCACCAACACGCAGACAAGCGCCAGGATTCAGTGGAACTATCAAAGCAGCACTACTTGGAAGTGGCAAAGATAAAATCGCAAGTACTTGGTGGCAGAATGGTCAGGGCAGTCGGGCCGCATTATTACCAGACAGTAGTTGATGTAAAAATCACAAAATGACTATTTGTCATCAGACAGAATCGACGATGGTGAGGACTTGGTTGTTGCCATCATGTATCCAATCCAGGATATGACACCAAGCATCCCGCCTGCGATCATCAATACCGACAGATGCAGGACAATTGGGCTCCACTCTGATAACATCAGCAAATACGCATAGACAAAAAACCCGACAATGCAGGAACAAAATATCATAATTCCAGTCATCTTGCGTCTTGTCATAAAGCTAGACACTTGTCCAGAGTAATATGAAGCTAATATGTGAATTCGATGGCCATCAAAAAGGCGTCCTCGCCGTCACGATAGTATGCCTTGTGCCTCTGCTTTATGAAAAAGCCTAGTTTCTCATACAGCCTTACTGCGTCGTTGTTGCTGCATCGAACTTCTAGGTACAACTCGTCGCATCGCCTTTCTTTGACCCCTTTGATTGACTCCTCAACTATTGCGCTTCCAAGTCCTTTCTTTCTGTATTCTTCTAGCACCGCAACTGATACGACGTGCCCCTTTTTCACAAAGCCCAATTTCTTAAAGTTGGAAAATCCGTATTCTGTCTTGCACATTATATATCCCACTAGCTTGCCATGGTCTTCTGCAACCAGGAACGCCTCGGGCATTTCCGCAAGAAGGCTCTCATAGAAATAATCCGAATAATGCTCAGGCAGGGTCTTGAGGTTTATCTCCATTACCGGTATTAGGTCAGAAAGCTCGCATCGTCTAATGATATAATCGCCTATCTGCCTATTGATTACCTGCATCGATCTAGATACACATTGCCATGTTATTTATTTTTAAAGTATGATTTCACGCAAATCAATTAATGCCCACGCAATTTTCTGGTTTTTGATGGGTGAGCCAACACAGGAAGATGTCATATTTGTAGTGTCGTCGGTTTTTTCCATAAGGAACACCTTCATATCTTTAGAAAAAATGGAATTTGAGATTTCAGACTCGGATTTTAAGGAAAAATTTGTAGTGCTTGCGCAAAAGCTCGAGCCCATGAATCTTGTCTGCTTTTTGAGAAAATCCGAAGGAAGGCTCCTAGTCCAAGTAAACAGGATTCCAGAGTCAGGAGGCAGAAAGTGGCTTTCGCGTGTATGGATTCAGAGGATTCTTTTTGGCGTCGTAGTGGCATTTGTAATGGTTGACGGGTATTACCGGACGCTCGGTGCAAACAGCGTAACATACATTGGCGATCCTCTTGACTTTGCCGTCCTGTACACTTTTTCTCTGGTCGGAATTCTTGGCGTACACGAAGCAGGACACATGGTTGCCGCAAAAGTTCACAAAATACGTACTACCTGGCCATACTTTATTCCCGGAATACCAGTCATTGGAATACCCACGTTTGGCGCAATGATCCAGTCGCGAGGCCTAACAATTAATCGCGATTTGTTGTTTGATGTCGCAATTGCAGGGCCTCTGGCAGGCCTAGTAATTGCAGTCATTGTTTCGTTTTATGGCGCGTACACATCCCCAATTTTGGATAATTCTATTGCACGGCAGCTTGAGGGATCGCTTGTAAAGCTTGACGACAGCATTCTGATGACATTGGCACTGGCAGTATTTGGCAAGGCAGGACCTGACGTCGAGGTTCTCATGTCGCCAATAATGTTTGCAGCGTGGCTTGGCTTTTTGATCACGTTTCTGAACTTGCTTCCCGCATGGCAGCTTGATGGAGGTCACATGGCTCGCTCTATTTTCGGCCAAAGAATCCACAGGATTGCCACCTATGCAAGTGTCGGAGTATTGTTTTTGCTGCGATACGAGATGATGGCAATCTTCATTTTGTTGTTTAGCATGAAAAGCATGGACGTAAGGCCGCTTGATGACGTCTCGCCCCTGTCAAAAAACAGAAAGCTTGCCTACATCGCAGTGATTGCGATTGCAGCATTATGCGCACCCTTGCCCTTCTCAGTTTGGCCTTAGTAAAATTCGTGCGCCGTCTGGAATAATGGAGATCTTTTGTCTTGCGCCTTGGTGCTTTAGTACGTATTCGAGTGTCTCCTTTACCCCATCAAACAGTTTCATGTTTAGCTTTTTGATGTAAAATTCAGGCAGGATCGAAACTATGCCGACCTGGATCTTTTTTTGAATCTCTGCCAGGTACAAAAGATCTTCCATCCCATCCACATATTTTGCCGGCTTTTGCAGCCTCTCAATGCTCATTCTTTCCTCTATGAACTGGCGTATTGCCTCAGAGCCGATTCCCGCCTTGCACTCGCCAAGCAGAAATGCCATGCCTTCGTCCCTTATTGTGGTGTAACAGTTCCAAAGCGAGCCCAGAGACTTGGCAAGGGTATCGTTGCTTGCATCCTTTCCAGTGCTGATGAGGAGCGTACGGTGTTTTTCGATGGTTTTAGTAAATGTAGCAAGCGTCTTTGAAACCGATAATGTGCTTGACGGATGCCCCACAGACAGGTCCGCTATTCCCTTTTGTCCTGCAACCAGTTCTATTGCAGATATCTCAAACGAATTTGTAAAGTTTTTTGCGACATCAAGGCTTGGCGTTTCTTGGCCGGGATTTGGTAGGTTGCCCTGCCTTTTTTCATATGATGAAAGCATCTGGTCTTTTCCAAACCTTCGCACAAGTCTTGTCGCAATGGTGTCAAACCCAAACAATCCGTCAAACTCCATCTCGCCAACAAAAACAAGGTTTGGGTCAACGTTCTGGATTCCCTCAAATGCAAAGACCTGGCTTTCCGGCGGGAGCGAGTTCCTTATCACGTTCATTGTTTGCTTTTCTGCAAAGATCTTCGGTCTAGGTATGGATTTTTGGGCGCATTTCTCAAAAATCATTGCAAGTGTTTTTTGCACTGCGGCAGTATAGTTTAGAAGAACAAGTGTCAACGGCTTGCTCATATCGATGCCATCAAGCCTCTCAGAAACCACCGTATCGTCTAGGACTGGCGCTTCGTGCTCTATTTTTTGGTCCAGGTTCTCTGCCTTTATATCGAGAACCACGTCTGTAATACCGTAATTTAGCCAGATTTCAGGCACAGTTACCCCACAAGACAAAGCAAAATAAATCCAGTTTAGTAAATTTTGGTGTGGAGTTTGTT